>X413_Lion__coassemble_65_pt1 | contig 35580 bp, 48 predicted proteins | sample X413_Lion__metabat2_high_PE_002 | metagenome-assembled genome bin X413_Lion | reverse complement strand
TAATTTTTTTTATTTTATTTTTTTTGAACGGGGCGGAGGCTGTTGCCCCCGCTCTGATGGCTGGCTGAACGGCTGAAAACAGATAAATATATATATCTATATAAGCAAAAAAACAAAGTTACTAGGACATACGTCTTTTTTTATGAACACACCCCCCGTATCAAAGGGAGAACGAGGGAAGGGGTCCCGAGCGATTAACTAGGTCTCACATGTAAAAAAACGTGGCAAGAATGCCACTTTTTCAATGTATGATAATCCATTTCAATAGAAAGCGTACTATAATAATAGTGTACAAAAGCAGGCAGGCAGGCAGACAGTCTGTCTTTTATTTTTTTGTGCAAGATTGGGGGGTTGCGATGGCAACACAAAGTCAGAAATTCTACAAGACAAAAGCATGGCAAAGGGTGAGACAAGAAGTTCTAAAAATGGATCACGGATTGTGTCAGCGTTGCTTGGGAAAATACATTCCTATCCCCAATACAGCCCCAAAAATTACGAAGGCTACAGTAGTTCACCACGCTTTACCCGCTAAACAGTATCCACAGTATAAACTATCTATTTTTGTTAAGCAGAACGGGAAACGTGTCAGGAATTTGTATTCATTGTGTTTTAACTGCCACGAGGAGATAGAAGGTAGAGCACACGGGGCAATGCTAAAAAAAAATAAAAGGCGGGATGATTTTATAACGGAAGAGAGGTGGGACTAGTGGCAAAAAAGATTGCGAGTAAAAAAGATTTTACGGCACTCTACAGCGATTTTAAAAAGCGTGTAGACGCAAACGATGTGTTGGCAATGGATCCATTGCTCAAACAGCTTATGACGGACTTTGAGCGAATGGCAAAGATGAATGACAGCTTATGGGAGAGCATCGAGCAAAACGGCTACACAACGATTGAGGAGAGAACCGGCAAGCTTGTGATAAATCCCGCCGTTGGGACGTATAACAAGAACGCTAGTCAGTTGCTTAAGTCTGCACAGGTTATCGATGAGAAAACAAGAGCTATAACTATAGTTGACGACAGCAAGAGCTGGTAATGGCACAAAAGCCAAGCAAAAAAAGATAACCAAGCGCAGACCAACCAAAAAGCCACCAAAGCAAATTGAAGACTATCTAAAAATTGTTGAACGAGATAAGCCGTTTAAGTGTTGCAAAGACCAAAAACAGCTTGCAAAAATAGTCCGTGATGCATTTGCAACAGGTGATGTGTATGTGGATACAAAACAATATGATGCCTATGAGAAAATAGGGCTTGCAATGTTTCCACAACTCTTTCCGTGGCAAAAGTTCTTGTGTATGTGTCTGCTATGTACTTATCGTTGTAGCGATGGATTGCCCCGGTGGCATCAAGCGCTTGTAATGATGGCAAGAGGTGGGGGGAAGGACGGAACTATAGCGTGGTTCTCATTGTGCCTAACATCCAAAAATAACCCTGTAAAGAAGTATAACGTCGATATATGCGCTAACAACAAAGATCAGTCTATGAGGGCGGTTAACGATGTTGTTGAGTTTTTAAATGACCCAACATATGCGAACGCAAATAAAGCTAGTTTTTACTGGACAAAAGAGCGAGTTGTTGGCTTGGATAATGGCGGAGAAATCAAGGGGCACACAAACAATGCAAGAGGGAAAGATGGCTTGCGCTCAGGTTGCGTCATATTAAATGAGATCCACGAGTACGAAGATTTCAAAAACGTCAACGTGTTCTTGTCAGGCCTTGGTAAAAGAGCGTGCCCAAGGACGATTTACTTTACGACCAACGGCGATGTACGAGAGGGGCTTTTGGATGATGAAATGCGTAAATCGGAAGATATCTTGAATGGCGACATGGAAGATGACGGCTATTTTCCGTTCATTTGCCGCATAGACAAGAAGGAAGAAGCACATGACGAAACATGCTGGTACAAAGCGAATCCGTCCCTCTACTACCTGCCGTCACTGTTGATAACAACAAGAACTGACTACAAAAAGTGGAAGGAATCACCGAGCACATATTCTGCATTTATGAGCAAGCGGATGAACCGCCCCACAATGGGAACGGCTCAAGCGGTAACGGAATATGAGAACATCAAAGCAACGAATACGCCCATTCCTTATGACGATATCCAGCGTCAGCGTTGTATTGTTGGTATTGACGCATCGTCAATAAGTGACTTTACCTCAGTGTCTGCAATATTTAAGCGTGACGGCAAGATTATTGTGATTAACCACACGTGGGTATGCATGCAATCTAAAGATTTAGGTGCAATTAAATTTAAAACGGAGTTCCCACGGCTCATTGATCAAGGACTGTTGACGCTGGTTGATGATGTCGAAATCTCACCACGGATTATTGCTGATTATATCCAAGATCTAAAACAACACTATCTTGTTGTGGAAGTGTGCTTGGATGATTTCAAGTTCTCAACATATGCGGAAGAGCTATCAAAAATAGGCTTTGGCAAAACGTTCAAAAATCTGAGGATGGTGAGACCGTCCGATATTGCACGGGCTGTCCCTGTAATTGAGAGTGCATTTGTAAATAACCGCTTTGTGTGGGGGGACAACGCAATGTTAAGATGGGCAACTAACAATACAAAGGTTGTTGCGTGGCGGACAAAGACAACTGGATTGTCAGATGTTGGAGCTAGGGTATACGCCAAAATTGAACCAAGGAGTAGAAAGACTGACCCGTTTATGTCTTTGGTTCATGCGATGACCGATGAGATGAAACTTGTTGAACAGGCAACTGTAAACAGGCGGTTATTTAAGGCACGGGTCTATTGATAAATAAAGGAGAAAAGGATGGGTAAAATCAGAGATTTTTTTTCACGTTTTTTGCCTTTCCCACAGCAGAGCGGTAATAGTATCGTCGCATCACGGGCATATGCAAACGACCCTAAGTATGAGCTTTTATGGGCGTACCAACTGGCGTTTAACGTCATTGCCGAGCGTATAGCAGCGCTGATGTCTAAATGTGAAATTAAGACGTACATAAACGGTGAGGAACGACACGGCGATAACTATTATCTTTTTAACGTCTCTCCTAACTGTAACCAGAGCGCCGCTGAGTTCAAGCGACAGCTTGTAAAACAACTTATATTGTCTAGCAACCATGAAGCGTTGATTGTTGCTATTGATGGGGCGGGAGACAGAAAAGGAACATCATTGTATGTTGCTACAGCGTTTGACCGTCACACTGACACACAGTTGTACGGGCCGTTGTACGATAACGTGCATTTAGATGTTTTTGACACAGGGGGCGGTATAACATTCTCTAACCGTCAGTTCACGTCGTCTGATACGATCTACATCAAGTACACGAACGAGCAAATATCTAGCATTTTTGATCATATGAGGGTCCTTTACAGTTCCTTGGCTGAAAATGCTGGCATGGCGGGGACGTACCGTCAGAAGTATACGCTCGAGATTGACCAGACGGCTGAGGCAAACCCTGACTTCAACGAAAACATGCAAGCATTGTTAAATGAGGACTTTGACAGGTTTATCCAAGGCAAAAACGCAGTGTTGCCGTTGTATAGTGGCATGAAAATAAACCAAGTGTCTGCTGGCGCTGACTTGGGGCAGAATGCATCTATAGCGAACAAAAGCATCAATGCGCAAGTTGACGAGATCATTGCAAAGGTTGGCATGGCGTTCAACTTGCCACGTTCATTATTGCTTGGTGACTTTGAGAAGGACGACTTGGATAATGCGTTGACGTATTGCATTGACCCATTAGCGGAGCTTATCACACAGGCGCTAAACCGTTGCTATTACGGCAAGGATGCGGTGCTTGGTAATACGTATTGCAAAGTGGACACAGAAAAGGCTAGACACATTGACTACTACACAATAGGGAACATATCAAACTCACTCATTTCTTCAGGAGTATATAGCATCAATGAGGTTCGCCGAAAGATGGGGGAAAGAGATATTGACCCCGTTATCGGTGATGTGCACATGGTTACCCGTAACTATGGTGTGCTGAACAAGGACTATCTGCAAGATACCCAAAATGTAGTTGGTGGGACATCGGGGAGGCAAAAGAAACTTGGAAATAAGGGGAGTGAAGGAGACTGAAAGTGATTAATGTTAAAGCGGAAGGCAACAGGCTAGTTATCAAGCTATATGGATGCATTGGTAAGTATGTTATGGAGAGCGACACAGAGGGCGATGATTGCAACGTGTGCAGTGTTGCGGGGCTAAATACTGTTTTAAAAAACAACAAAGATGCGGCACTGATTGACGTGTACATCAATTCTAATGGCGGAAGCGTCACAGAGGGTATTGCAATCTATAACGTTTTGAAACGTCATAAGGCGTACAAAAGGGTATATATCGATGGAATCGCTGCATCTATTGCATCGGTTATTGCAATGGCTGGTAATGCCATCTATATGCCTAAATCATCTATGATGATGATACACAATGCGTGGACGTATGGCGAAGGTAATTCTGATGATTTCCGAAAGATTGCAGATGATCTTGACAAATTTAACGAGATCATCCGCAATGCATACATGCATAACTTTAAGCAGTCGGAGGATGAACTTTCAGCATTGATGGACGCAGAAACATATCTGACGGCGGAAGAGTGCTTAAGATACGGGCTTTGCACATCTGTTATTGATGATGCAGATAACACAGCCACAATGGCACAGAATGCGGTTAGAGAGCACAAGAAAAAGATTGCAAAGCTTGAAGAAGACAAGCGAGCAATAGAAAACGAGTTGTCTAAGTATTTTGGCGGTAACAACGGTAAAGTGGAGCGTGTCAACGATGCCGACGGGGCGGAGACAGGCAACGAAGCAGAACCGATCGGAGCACCAGAACCAGAGACAACCGAAACCAAGAACGAATTAAGAGCGTTCTTTAATTTTTAAAAAGGAGACAAAATGGAAAATAACGATGTTATGAATGCGCTGAATGAAAAGTTTGGCGAAGCTATCAAAAACGGCGATACAAAGGCGTTTATCGACACAATGAATACAGCCGTTAATAAGTCTGCTATCGATGCCGCTAGAGATGCGGTCATGGCAGAGTATAAGCGCTTGGGGGAAATTAACGACGAAAGAATTCTTGCCCAGCGTGGTATGCATGTGCTCACGTCCGAAGAGAAGGATTTCTACAATAAGCTGATGACGCCGAAGGACGCAGCACACACGGGGATTGAGCTTACACTTCCTGTAACGGTCGAAAATAGAGTTTTTGACAACCTGGAGCAGGAACACCCGTTGCTTGCGGCGGTTGATTTTGTGGATTCTAAGGGCGTTACAAAGTGGGTTTTGCCAAAGGATCTTAACTATGCCTCTAAGTGGGGAGCGCTTAATTCTAATATCGACACCGAAATTGCTTATTCCTTTAAGGTTATTGAGTTTAACAATTACAAGCTTTCAGCTTTTGTGACAGTCCCTAATGATATGCTTGACCTGGGAGTCACATTCTTGGATATGTTTGTTGTTAGATACCTTAGGGAGACAATCGCAAGAGCGCTGGAAAAGGCTATTGTTGTCGGCAAGGGACAGAATGAACCGCTTGGCATGATTTGTGAAATTAACGACGATCCGTCTAAACAGGCTAGACCTGCAACCCACAAGTCAGCAACGGCTATTACCGACCTTTCCGTTGCTACAATTGGAGCAATTGCGGGCGAGCTTACAAACGGTGGAACGCGCAGTGTTGGAGTTATTGACATGGTATGCAACCCCGCCGACTACTGGACTATTGTTTACCCCGCTTTGTACCACACAGATACGAACGGTAATGTAGCTAAGGCAAATTTGCCACTGAATGTGTATCCATCTATGGCAGTAGATAAGGGCAAGGCGGTATTTGGCTTGCTCAAGAATTACTTTGCGACTGTAGGCTTTGGCAAGAATGGATCTATCAAGTATTCTGACGACATTAAGTTCTTGGAAGATGTACGTGTCTACAAGGCTAAGTGCATTGCATATGGCACCCCTGTTGATAACACATCATTTGTGTACAAGGACATTTCCGGTGTTAAGCCGGCAGCGTTTGCCATTACATCCAAGGGCACGGCCGAAGTGTCCGTAAAGGAAGTTAAGGGCACTGTAAACACTAAGGCATCTGCATAGACAAAAAGAGGGAATCATGTCGGTATTATCAGAGGCAACCATCTCACAACTGATTGATGAAGAAAAAGCTTTTTTGCATATCACGTGGCATGATCCAGCAGATTACCAAGCGCTAAAGCAATATACGTTGATGTCAGCTAAGCGATTAGAGCGCATTTATGGAGGCGATATCAACTGGGGGAACACGGCGGAAGAAGCGGATTGTTTAGCACATGAGCTTCTTCTTTATCGTGTGTTCTATATGCGTGAACACGCATTGGATGATTTTGAGGATAACTTCCGAGGTGAGCTTATGGCACTCATGAACATGGGACGCATCAAAAACAAAAAACAGGCGGTGATGTAGAGTGCTAAATAACAATAAAACATACGATAACCGCAATCTTAGAGACAGGCAGAAAGTCTTTAATGATGGTTTTTGTGAGGTGTACGAAGCTAAAGAGCGAGAGCTTGGAGAGCACAAGGGAAGATATTATTTTTCGAAAGAAAGCGTAAGCTACAATTCTTTTGACAAAGCACGGCAAGACGGGGAGAAAGTTGTAATGGCAATTGGCATACCATGCGATACGGCGTGTAATCATGGCGATGCGGTGCAAATTAATGACGAATGGTATACGGTTGATTATGCACAGCTTAAAACCTACAACGTCCCAGTGTGGCTTAAGGTATTTCTTACCAAGCCAACACTACCATATAGACGGAGGAATCTGAATGAATGACGGCGGAAAATACAGTGCTTACTATAGGTTTATGTCCGAGCTTGAAGAATCAACGAGTACAAAGGTGTACGATTTACGAGCTGATGACGATAACCTAGATACTCCTTACATTGTGTGTGAGAGGTCATCTTACGACACTGTATTGTTTGCGGACAATGCACCGCAGGCTGTCAATCTGTCGGTGATTGTATATCTGTATACGTCTATGTTGGGGCGTAAAGAACATGGTGAGACACCAGAGGCGGAGAATAAAGTAACTGCTTTTTTAACCAGTAAGGGCATCAATTATACGGTCAATTATGATTGGCTGGATGATGTTAAGTTGCGACTGGCCGTTTTCTCTTTTTCATTTTTTTCTGTTGTCTGATGGTAGCAAACAAGAAAATTAAGTTGGAAGAATTGGCTGGCGAATTGTACAAAACGGTAAGCATGCTGGAACGTGACGAACTGCAAGAAAGCCTAGCTGAATCAGCTAGGCATTACTGCAAAAAACACAAGCCAACAATCACATCTGAAGCAAATTCAAAAATTAAAAAAGTTGTATCTAGTTCACCCTACACGGCTAACTTTACGGTCAAACGTGTAAAGGATGGTGAGAGATGCGGGGCGACATTGTGGAACAGAAAATACACGTTGTCACATCTCATCGAAGAACCACACTCCTTGGTTGGGTGGTATGCGAAGAGATACGGCGGGAGCAGAACGCATAACAACTACAAGTTTTGGAGCGGGGAATCAAACAAAATGTGTAAAGAGTTTGAGGATAACTGCAAAAGACGTGTAGACAAATTTGTAAAAAAAATAGCTGAACAGTAAAGGAGAACAACTATGGCAAAAGTAAAGTTTGGGTTGTCTAATCTTAAAGTTTTCCCACGTGAAAATAATGGGACAGTAACCTACAAAGAAGGAATTGCAATTCCTGGAGCAGTAAGTCTTACATTAGAAAAGGAAGTGTCGGAAGCAATCTTTTATGCAGACAACACGGTGTATTACAGCAACAAGCTTTCTAACGGCTTTACGGGTGAAATGGAAGTCGCCGACCTACCCAAGGAAGTGATGCTTGCATTGCTTGACTATGCGGAGGCTACAGAGGGGGGCATCTTGCAGACAAATAAGGCAGGTGTACCGTGTGCATTGGGTTTTTCGGTTGACACGGACGAGGCGGCACGAAAATTTATGCTGTACAACGTTACACTGTCCGAAACGTCTGAAGAGTTTGCGACAAAGGAAGACGAAGTAGAACCGACAACATCTAAGCTTGAATTTAGATGTATCGGAGAAGTTGCAAAGGACGGCACAACAACTGTATTTAAGCATGTGTGCAACAAGGGCGATAAGAACTATGAGACGTTCTTAACGACAGCGCCGACTATCCCGACAGTAAAAGTTGTTGGTGCCGTAGGATAAAATCAACGAGAGGGTTAACGATGAGAAAAATAAAGCTTAACGGACAAAATATAAATATTTCGTCTAGTGGTAACTCTTTGCTCATCTACCCTGACACATTTAGGGGTGCTGACTTGTTTAGGGATGCATCCCTTTTTCTTTTTGGGGTAGCAAACAAAGAACTGCCGAACGGCACGCTCATGACACAGTTGATGTATACGTTTATTAAAACTGCTGATGCGTCAGTGTATCCAACCTACAAGGCAATGATTGACAGCTTGCATGATCTGAAATACATGACAGATCCGGAAGTTGTCGGGGCGGTGTTTGACGAGTGCTGTGAGATGCTTGGCTATACAGGTGACGACAGCGTAGCCGAACCCGAAAACGATAAAAAAAAAGAAACGACAGCGGGAAAATGATAACAGGGCTAGAGCTTGTTAATGCGTGCCTTGATGGCGGGCTAACTCTTAGGGACATCAGAGAATGCAGTGTTCACCTTCTTTTTGCTCTTGTATCTGCAAGAGGAAAGACACATGCAGAAGACGATGTAAGAGAAGCGACTCAAGAAGACATTAACAAGCTGGCAAGCCTTTAAACACAAAGAAAGGAGGTAAGAATGGCACAAGAAGTAAAGGGTTTAAATGTAGAGCTGACCGTCGAAGCAGACGGCTTTAGAGATGGGATCGCATCAGCTAAAAAAGAGTTAAAAGGGCTTGATGCATCGCTTAGAACAACTACCAAAATGACCAAATTTGACGATACAAAGCTTGAAGGATTTGCAAAATCGCTTGATATTTTGGATCGCAAAATAACATCACAAAGCCGGCTGATTGGTGTGTACGAGGACAAGATTAAAGCCCTCAATGATGCTATGGGCAACCAGCAAAACAAGATTGCAAGTCTAGCGTCTACATACGGCGATAACAGTACGGAAGTTAGCCGAGCCAAAGCGGCACTGGCTAACTATCAAAAACAGTCCGAAGACCTAACTAAAAAGAAGGAAGATGAAGAGAATGCGCTTAAAGTTACTATTGCGCAGTATAACAAGACAAAATCAAGCCTTGACGCTGTTAGCAACAGCACAGAGGACGCATCAAAGAAAACAAAAGATTTAGGGGATGCAGCAGACACTGTAAAAGATAAGATGTCCGCCTTTAAGGTTGCGCTTGGCAATCTCGTTGCGGACGGTGTACGTGGTGCTATTGACGGGCTAAAAACGTTTACTGGATTTGTCGCAGAAAGTGGAGTTGCAATGGAAGACGCTATGGCAAATGTTGCGGCGGTATTGCAGAAGAATTCTAATTCGGCAGAAATACAAGATTTATCCAACTATTTCAGGGAGTTGGCCAAGAACTCAAAATATTCTGCTGATGAGATTGCCGCAAACGCTGAAGTACTTGCAAACGCAGGCTACAACGCAAATCAGATAAAATCGTCAATTAAATCTATCAATGATCTTGCAATCGGTACGGGTGAAAGCTTTGAGACCATGGCAAACGTTACAGTAGACGGTTTGGCGGCGTTCGGTATGCAGGCAAGTGAGGCAAGCCATTTTGTTGATGTACTTGCAAAATCTGCTATTAGCTCTAATACGGACGTCACGATGATGGGTGAAGCGTTTGCGTATGCTGGCTCTGTCGCCGGCACGTTTGGCTACTCTGTCGAGGATGTTGCGGTGGCGCTTGGAACTATGGCTACACAGGGCGTTAAGTCAACATCAGCAGGTACGGCGTTGCGATCTATGATCACACGTTTGGCGGCTAACACGTCTCATGCAAGAGACACCCTGGAGGCGTTGGGGATTGAATTCTACAACACAGACGGGACAGCAAGACCGTTACATGAAGTGCTCAATGGGTTGCGCAAAGCGATGTCAGGGCTTACCGACGAAGAGAAATCAGCGGCCATGTATGCCATAGCCGGCCAACGAGGGTTAACGGGTTTGGCGGCTATCGTTAATACGTCGGAAGATGCTTGGCAGGATCTCACATCTGCCGTTGCTAACTGTAACCACACAGTCGACAACATGGCCAACACAAAGCTTGATACATTTAGCGGGCAAGTAAAAAAATTGCAGAATAACTTTAAGGATGTGGCGGTTGATATGTTTCAGCGGGTCGAACCGTCAATCAATAAGGTTATGCGGTCACTTACTAAGTTGATGAACAGTGAGGCGTTCCGCAAAGATGTATCTAAGATTGCTGACAATGCAGCGTCAGGTGTTGAGCACCTTGCCAAGGTGATAGATAAGATGGATGGCGACATCCTTACATCAGCAGGGCATGTAGTTAAATACTTTGCATCGTTCACCGGAGCGACACTTGCATCTGGAAAAGTTGCAGATCTTGCGGGAGGATTGGGTGACATGATCTCATCCATTGCGACAGCACGCAAAGAGGGAAAAGGCTTTGCGGATATCCTTTCTTCAATTGGTAAGGGTTCTGGCATTCTAAGCGTCGGAATCGGGGCAACAGTTGTAAGTTTGCAGGCTGTAATAGCACACGCAAAGCAATATCAGCAAAGCATCGTAGAGGCAGCCCGTGAACAATGGGGTATGTCAGAGGCAATGCAGGAAACCGTAAATCGTGCAAACGAATTAGCGTCGTCGTATGATAGCACAAGAGAAAGTTGCACTATTAACGGGGAAGCGGTATTGGCTGAATACGGCAACTATCAAAAGCTGGCAACTGAATACGACAAGTTGATTGATAGCAACGGGCAAATTAAAGCAGGATATGAGGGGCGAGCTCAAGTAATCATGGGCGAGTTGCAGAATGCTACAGGAATAGAAGCAACACAGATCCAAACGCTTATTGATAAATATGGATCTATGAGCTCAGCTATTCAGGATGTGATCCTGCAAAAGGAAGCGGAAGCAGTCGCAAATGCTTATCTTCCCGCCTACCAAGAGGCGCTAACGAATATCAACACCGCCCAGCAAACATATGCCGATTTGTTGGCACAACAGCCGGCACTTATCCAGACGCAAAAAGACGCAGAAAACGAACTTGCATTAGCTCAGGCGGCGGTATCAAGAGAAGGCGAAAACGGTAATCGAGTAGGGTTTACAACGCTGCAACGATTAAGAGAGGCGGGGGCAGCGTACAGTGCCGCAACTGAAGCGCTAAAGCAAAATGAATCCGCTTTGGTGTCGTCGGGGGCAACAGTTGACAAATACCAAACTGATATTGCAAACCATAACAAGTTACTTACAGATAGTGTTAGCGGAACGTCTGCAAGTATCAGGAGAGATATTGACGACATCACACACAGTTTTCAATATGCGGGGACTGCATCGGTCGAATCGTTGAGGCAACAGGCGGCAAACACAACTATTGAATATAACAACCTTAAGAGCGCATATGATAACGGCGACAAACGCATTACGGAAGATACCGTGAAGGCGTCTAGAGACCGTATGGATAGATCTATACAAGAGTTGCGCAAAGCACAAGAGATGGAACGCATCGGGAAAGAAAACGGTGAAGGCTTTGCGAACGGTGTCGGAAGTGCTGATACAAAAGTTGACAAGAACACAAAGAAAATGCGTAACACCGTAGAAAATGGGCTTGGTGGAATTGACACTTACTCAAAAGGTGTACAGGCGGGCAACGGGCTAGCGAACGGGCTTAGTGCAAGCCTTGGAAATGTACGCAGACAAGTCAACTTATACAACAGCGAGCTTAGTAGGCTTGGGAGCGCCAAGGCAAGCGTCAGTGCCGCTCAAAAGAAGAGCGGTGGCGGACGTACAAGGGCGTTGTACTCCTATACACCAACGGCAGAAGATGAGACAAGCGAAGAAACACCTTATACGGGCTTTTCTTTCTTCAATTCTGACGCATTAGCGACCGTTGCGGACAATGCACTATCAACGTACAGAAACGCCCAAAACGGAGCAAAAACGGCATTGTACGGCACGCATGGAATGTACACACAGCGCAAGCCAAAAGACAACGTGGTAAATAATGATAACAGCGTGTACAGCCCGACTTACAGTATCAACGTGTACCAAAGAGACGGTGAAGACGGCGAACAGCTGGCACGACGTGTATCCCAGCTTATTGATGACGACGCAACGAAAAGGAGGGCGGTTTGGCGATGAAGAAGTTTGTATTCAATGGTGAGCGTTCTGATGACTTTGGATTGCACATTGATGAGCCTAAAATTTACGACACGCAAGGGAGGCGGTACGATTTTACCGCAGTTCCTGCACGCCATGGGGAATATATCCAAGGTGACGCAACATATAACACGGTATCGGCATCGTATCCTGTAAGCATTGTGGCACAATGCAGGGATGATCTCACAAAAAAGATTGAGGCGGTCAGGGAATGGTTGAACGACTCAAAGGGTTATTGCAGGCTTGAGGACGATTACGCAATTGATGAATACAGAATGGCGGTATATGCCGATGCCACGCAGTGGGAGGTTTTGTATGGGCAATACGCAAAATCAAACATTGTGTTTCGATGCATGCCTCAGCGATGGCTTAAAAGCGGTGAACGTGCTGTACATATCACGGGCACGGGCACAACGCCACTTGTAAACCCAACACGCAGTACTGCACATCCTATTATCATGGTCAAAGGTACTGGATCTGTAATAGTTGGAGATGCAACTATTAAGGTAAACAGAAACACAGGGACTATAACTATCGATTGCGAGCGGATGACTATTCGTGACGCAAACGGGGGTGATGTTGATAGCAATGTAGAGGTATCGTGCCGAGGCACCAAACATATTTTTCCGTCATTGCCACGTGGAACAACAGAGGTGAGCTATAACGGGGCGATTTCATCGGTTGTAGTAATCCCGAGGTGGTGGCACGCATGATCCCGGTATTGTTTGACAAAAGTGATGCAAATTACAACACACAGGGCTTAGGAGCACTGTCCGACTGTTTGGAGTGCACCGTACATCAAGAGATAAACGGAGTATACGAGCTTACCTTGACTTACCCTGTTGACGGTGTGCATTCCGAAGGGATCGAAAAAGATAATATCGTGTTGTGCAAGCCCGAACCACTTAAAGACCCAGAGCCATTTATTATTTATGGCATTGCCAAAAACATCAACGGCGTTCTGGTGGTGAGTGCTCGTCACATCTCTTACATGCTGTCTTACGTTCCTGTCAGGCCGTTTACGGCGGAGGATGTATCGTCTGCACTAAGTGGGCTTGTGTCTCATGCAATGGTATCATGTGGATTTACCACATGGACCGACAAAAAGACAACGGGGGCATTTGTGAGCGAAGTCCCTAACTCTTTTAGGTCGTTGCTTGGTGGTGTAGATGGTTCTATTCTCGATGTCTACCATGGTGAGTACGAATTTGTGGGCAAAACTATTAAGCTATGGAACAAGCGAGGGCGAAAAATAACATCACCCGCTATTGTTTACGGCAAAAATTTAGTTGACTACAAGCAGGAAGAAAAGATTGGTGATGTGGTCACTGGTGTTGTCCCGTATTGGAAGGGGACAAGAACCGTACCAGAAGGAAAAGGAAGCAGAACTGAAGATGTTGTAGTGTATTACAACGGAGTAGTGCAAGGAGATTATGCAAGCAACTATGCACAACCACATACAGTTACTATGGATTTTTCAAGCAAAATCAAAAAAGGCGGTGACAATAAAGATGCTGTTCCAACACAGGAAGAGTTGAAAGCGGTGGCTGAAGAGTATGTGAGTAAGAACCTAGACGGTAAGCCCGTAGTCAGCATTACCATTACACCGCTGATGTTGTCTCAATCAGAAGAAAACAAAGATGTTGTGGCCGAAATGTGGATGTTAGGCGATACAGTACCCGTACATTTTGCACAGCTTGGGGTTGATACAACGGCCGAAATCGTAGCTTATGAGTACAACGTGCTTAACGACACGTTCAGTTCTCTTACGTTAGGCAGTGTAAAAAGCAACCTTGGTGATAGCATTGCAAATATCCAGACCCAAATTAGCGGGAGCATAACGCAAAGCGATATCAATAACAGTATTGCGCTTAACAACAAAATTTTGTCAGGAGCAGACGGCGGGTATGTTGTTACGAGATACCAGGATGGGCACCCAGCCGAAATGTTCTTTACGGACAATCCGGATCTTAACAAGGCTAAAAAGTGTTTGCGTCTCAATCAAATGGGTATCGGCGGAAGCACAACAGGAATCAACGGGCCGTTTAGGTCGTCAATGACCATTGATGGCGAAATTGTGGCAGATGTAATTACATCTGGAACGCTTAGGAGTATCAAAATTGAGGGCAATGAGATCAAAGGCGGAACAGTAACAGCTACCACTATCACTGGATCTACATTGACGGGCGACAAAATCAGCGGTTCTAAAATTTCAGGCTCAGTCATTGAAGGATGTGCCGTAACTGCACACGGGCTTGAAGTTTTTGGTGATGATGGTATCGGGCAGCCGTATGTGGACTTCCACGCCGACCGCTCAATCGACTGGTCATCTCGTATTCTCGAACAGTCACCCGGCTATCTTTTGGCATATAACACGATCGCTAACGCATCAGACAGACGTCTAAAAAAGAACATCAGCAACATAGACAGCAGATATTCCAAACTTGTTGATATGGTAAGCCCGAAGGAATACAGATTTAAAAATGGCGATGCGGTGCTTAATCTTGGGTTTATTGCGCAAGATATAAGCGAGGCAATGGATAAGCTGGGAATCGTAGACAAGCCACTTGTTATACAATCTGTACCAACCGCCAAAAACAGTTATTTCGCACTCGACTACAACGGGTTGATTGCTGTGTTGTGGCTCAAGGTGCAAGAGCTTGAAAAAGAAATAAACGACCTTAAAGGAGGGAAACAATGAAATCAAAAGCGTATAGAGCTATTCCGACTGCGCTAGACGTTGTTCACACGGTGTCGGTACAGGTTGGGAATCAAAGAGGAGTCCCGTCTGTTGTACGTATCACACAATACGATTCAGATGCTGTCGTCATTGCGTGTGATATGTACAATGACGCAGGATTTTATACCGTCAACGAAGGAGACACCGTAAGAATCCGTGTCTGTAAGCCTGACGGAAAAGGAGTATATGCAACCGCAAACGGAATATCGGAGGATAGCCACACCGTATATTTCCGGGTATCAAAACAGATGTCAATTTGTGCCGGTACAGCACGAGCCGTTGTAGAGATCACAAATAGAAGCAATGCAATAGTTGCCACAGGTGCATTTACCATTGCCATTGAGCAAAATCCAGTAGGAGACGCAACCGATATGTCGGATAGTGAGTTGTCGGTGTTGCAAGACATGATCCAGTCAGTGACCGACAGCCAAGCAAAAGCCAAATTGTCAGCGGATAAGGCGGCACAGTCAGAGGCTAACGCTAAGGCAGCGGAGCTAAGCGCCCAAACACACAAAAACAACGCTCAACAGAGTGCAAATCTTGCGGAGCAGAGTATGCATAGTGCCGAATCCGCAAGTAACGACGCTAGGGCGCAAGCTCAAGTGGCAACGACACAAGCATCAACCGCAACAGAGAGCGCCCGAGAATCAGCATCTAGTGCCTCTCAAGCATTGCAGCACAAGAACAGCGCTACATCGTCTGCCACACAAGCAAGTTCATCAGCCTCAAGTGCTAGCGCATCCGCAAACAATGCTAAAGCGTCAGCAGATAAAGCTAAGCAGAGTGAGAATGCGGTAAATGATGTTAAGGATCAGCTTAATGCATTGGTTGGTAGTTCTAAGCGTTATACAGGTTTTGGCAACAACACGGCAAATACATATGTAGAGCTTGCAAAGAGCAAATATTCTTACACATCAGGGGATGCAGGCGGTGCAATATTTGTTGATGGTATTGTTGGCGGATTGTCTGGTGACAGATGCGGATCTATTGGAGTACACATTCCGCTGAGAGGAGACTATAAGCCGTCACTTGCGTATAAAGCGGGCAAGATTGACAGCAACGCATGTGATGTTGTTGTTATCCGTGGCGGAGACGGAATTATACATGTGTACCTCAAGCTTAACGGATATGCACAGTATGCAGTCACCGTAACAGGAACAGACGGTAAATATGTGTTTACTCCTGGATCAACGGTTACGGGTCAACCGTCTGGCACGGTGATTTTTAGGCTGAGCGAAGAACCCACCGACATTGAGCGTGCTTATCCAGTTGGGACTATCTACATCAATGTCACCGACACAAACCCTTCCGTACTTCTTGGGTTTGGTACGTGGCAAAGAATTGATGCGGGGAGAACCCTTGTATCATCTTCTACCAGTGGCAGATACCTAACGGGTAATAAGGGCGGTGAAGAGACCCACACCCTCACGGTGCAAGAATTGCCATCACACAACCACGCCCAGAACGTATCCGCATATTCTGCAAGCGGAAAAGCGGGCGGACGTGTCGACTATAAAGAGGACAATAAGGTCACTTTTTACTCACAAGGTATAAGCACGGGCGAAACGGGGGGCGGTTTAGGGCATAACAATATGCCACCATACGTTGCAGTTAGCATCTGGCAGCGAACCAGATAACGCTGTGCTAAAGAAGAAGGCGAAACTATGTAGATTGTTACACATGCATTGATTAGTGGCTGTCTGATTGATGCTTGCTTTTGTACCACTTTGTAACTTATTGGGAGGGAAAATAAATGAATAATTTTTATGACACGTGCTTATCTGTTATTGAGAGCGGTAGATACATTTTGACTGACATTTTGGCTCAGATTGACCGCAAACGGCTTGAAGGAGTAATCAATGATGAACAGTACCAGACTCTCGTCACACGAGCAAATCAGAATGTCAACCCCGAAGAACAAACAGCGCCGACTGACAAAAGAGTAGAAGCGTTGGCTACATCCGTTAGAGATCTTACGGCTAAGCTCACAGCGCTTACTGTTAGAGTTGACAAGCTCGACGGTGGGCACGTTGCGCCGGAACAAGAAACAGTAATCACTGATTGGGTGCCTTGGAATCATGCCGGGGAAATCCCGTATCAGGTGGGAACGAAGGTTAAACACAATGGCAAGACGTGGGAATCTATGGTGGCTAACAACGTGTGGGAGCCTGGAGCGTTCGGAGTTGACGAACATATTTGGAAGGAGGTTGTCGCATGACCGAAAACGAAAATAAGGAATTTTTAAACGGCAAGGGAAGCGATACGCCCGCCGATGCAGAGGAAGGAGAAATGAAAAGATGAGTAATTCCAACTTGGTTAATTATCGGAATTGCACAAGCGGAAAGTGGAACAACCGACAGGGAAACCCTATCCGAAAGATCATCATCCACCATTGCGCCGGTGTAATGACCGTACAGGGGATGGCGTCTACAATTGCCAACCCGAACAGGGAAATGTCCTGCCACTATTGCGTTGACGTAAACGGCAACGTAGGGCAGTATGTCGACGAAAGATATAGATCTTGGTGTTCGTCCGGGTGGGATGCAGATAAGGACTCTATCACAATCGAGACGTCTAACGATCGTGTGGGCGGGGACTGGCACGTATCGGACGTTACGCTTAACAAGCTGATTGACCTTGTGGCTGATATCTGCCGTCGATACGGCTTAACACCTACATATACCGGGGATAAACGTGGCACTATCCAGGAGCACAGAATGTGGGCATCTACCGACTGCCCCGGCCCGTACCTGCACGCAAGGATGAGCTATATTGCCGATGAGGCACGCAAACGCATGGGGATTGCACCTGCATCACCAGCACCACAGCCCACAGGCAAAATCAACGTAGTGCATCAAGTTCTTGCTCAGGGGCAAGGTTGGCAGGCAGAAGTGACTAACTACAACAACGCAAACAGTAACGGCTACTCTGGATATATGGGACATGCTATGCTTGCGTTCCGTGCTAAGACACCGGGAGACCCTAGAGTGGTAGGCAACCTTGAATACCGTGTGCACTGCCTCAGTGGCGGTTGGTATAACTGGCGAAGGGACTATGAGCGAGACACTAGCGGTGATACTTTTGCGGGCACAGGCAATACACAGCTTGACGGGTTGCAGATGAGACTTGTCAATTGTAGCGGGCATAACGTCCGCTACCGTGTGCATGTCATCGGTGTAGGCTGGCAGGATTGGGTGACTGGATATGGTGACGGTCCTAACGGCTATGCTGGCTTGTACGGCAGGGCAATTGATGCCGTACAGGTGGAGGTGATCTAATATGCTTAATAACAGGATCTACGATGTCCTTAAGTGGGTTGCGTTGATTGCGTTGCCCGCCCTTGCCGTTTTTGCTAACACTGTTCTGCCTGTATGGGGTATGGGAAATGTGGATGCGATCGTTACAACTATCAATGCATTATCAACGTTGCTTGGTGCTTTGCTATGTGTATCTACGGTAAAGTATAACGGCAAGGGCAACAACACGAAATGACGGCGGAAACGACAGCCCAGCTGGTTGCTACAGTGTTGATTGCGGCACTTGGCTCTCAGTGGTTCGGCGAGTTTGTTAAAAACGTGTTCGGGACATCAAACAAGGCGATTATGTCTAGAGTTGATAAGCTGGCAGACAAGGTGGAGGAGAACGAGGCGACAAATGCCCGAAGCAAAATTCTTAGTTTTAACTCTGACCTACTTAAAAACGATGAAATCACACACACACGAGAAGAGTTTATCGATGTGTTGTATATGATAGACAAGTACGAGCGATACTGTAGAGATCATCCAAATTATCAGAATAACAGGGCGGTGTTAGCGATAAAAAACATCAAAAAAACATACATGGATTGTTCCGACAACGGAACTTTCTTATAAGCCAAAAAGGACGTGTATTCAAACACGCCCTTTTTTTATTTTCCGCCGCATAGTAGAATCTGAATGTGGAGGTTATACATATGGCATTGCAAAACAAAAATGGAGAATCGATCAGTTACGACAGCTTAGAGCAAATTGAAAGACTGCAAAATGACATTGAAGAGCACGGAGAAACACTTAGGGTGTTTGCTAAAAGTAAAGATGTCCAAGGGGTTAGGATTTATACGTCATATCGTTATGATGATGGTAAACCAGAAGAAGGAGAGATGCCGTTTACGGCGGAGCAGCTTCTTTATCTTCTTTTTTTGCAAGATAGTGTTTTTTAACTGTTGACATTACAAACGGCATTAGTTAGTATATTATTAGCGTCTGCTTATTGAGTGGATGTGATTTCAAACATTTTTATTGGAAAAGGTGGGTATCTGAAAAGATATCCATCTTTTCTTTTTGCGTGACTGATATGAAGGGCATGCGGTGATGATACCCACCATGTGGAAGATACCTGGTGTGGCACAAAATGCGGTACAAAATTCATTTTAAAATATCAAAAAACATGATAATAAAGGCGTTTTCTTAATAAGCACCATTTGAGAATTAGCTCAGCGGTAAACGTTTTATACATTGTGCTTTGTGTGGCTTTTGCTGTTCATAATGGCTTATTTATGCTGTTTTTGACATATCATGTTGGCTTTTGCGTGGCTTTTGCGGAGCGTTGAACGGTACAACTTTGGTACAAAAAAGGTGTGTTTGGTACAACTTTGGTACAAAAACAAAAGCCCCTTCGGGGGCTTATAATATTAAGAAAATTTACGATCTCTGATCGCCTTTTCTCTATCCGTCTTTGTTGAACGTGCATATGAAACTGTCATGGCGGCCGATGTATGCCCCATTAGATCTTGCACCGTCCTAACATCAGCCACCTTTAACAGGTCGGTAGAAAATTTGTGCCGTAACTGATACAAGTTAACTTGTACTCCTGCTTTTTTTGCTATCCGTCTAATGTCAGATGCGACATTGCGTGAACTCAAAAGTCCGCCGTCAAATGACTTAAAAACCATGTCAGACGGTTTAAACTCACGTGTGTACTCTGACATATAGTCGGAGATGAAGTCATCTAACGGAATCCGCCTTATTGATGTACGTGTTTTGGTTGATCTAACGGCAGGCTCAAGGCTATCATGCGTTGTTCCTAGCGATTTGTTAATGTCAACATATTTGCCTACAAAGCTGAAATCTTGCTTTTGTAATGCAAACGCCTCAGCTGGGCGCATCCCTGTATGCAACAGAAGCAATACTATAGCTTTGTACATTTTGCGGTTATATATGCATCGTGGCTTTTTGCAACTTACCGTATCTAGTTCATCTAGTAATGTTTCTATTTCATCATCCGTGCACTCTGTTTTTCGATGCTTAACGGGGACTTTGGCTTTTGGCATTTTTCGTTTTACGGTTTTTGCACGGTTTGGAACGGGAACATCAAGCATGTTTGCAAAGTCAAATATCATCGACCAAAGAGATAGCACAATTTCGCAAGAATGTTGTGAATGCGTTTGGGCATATGCCGTAACACTTTCCATAACGTCCGATGCTGTTATAGCAGTTACTTCACGGTTGCCGTATGGTTCGATCGCCCTATACGCAAAGTCGTGACGAATAACGGAAGATTTTGTGTAGTTTAACGTTTCATTCATTTTGCGATATACATAATCAACCGTTGGTACTTTTGTTACGAGCCTGCCATAATCTCTGTCAAGAAGTGCTTTATCCCTTATCATCTTTGCGGCTTTCATCGCTTCAGATGGGGTTGAATAAGAGTTTTTGTTTACGTTTTTTGTAAAACGTGTGCCGTCACTAAGGCGGATTGATATACGCAGATATTTTTCTGTTTCTGTTATATATTTTTCCTTTCTCATGATATAATGTGAATATTCCTTTCAAAGGTAGATACTGAATGCGAAAGCCTGTATGCCTTCTTGGTATGCAGGCTTTCGTTTTATTTTGCTTTTTTTATGTAATAGGTTAGTACTCCAAGGCAACGACAGTTTGATAAATTGCTATCGATAATAATTGGATCGTACGAATCGTTTGCCGGCATAAGCACCACAACCCCATTAGATGTTTTTTTGTATCGCTTACATACGGCGGTGTTTTGCCCGTCAATAACAAAGCATCCAATTTTCCCGTCAGTGATAACGTTTGAGCGTTCGAATATGAGAAGGTCACCATCATCAATCCCTGCCCCCGCCATACTGTCACCGACAGCATACTGCGCAAAATAGTTTTTCCCGTATCTAAACATTGGTTGGGGAAGGTTGATGTAATCGGTAATACAATCATCTGTATACACACCGTTGCCACAGCACACTGGATCATAAAGCGGTATGTTGGTAGCGCCATATACAGAGCTTGGGGGTTCTTCATCGATATTGCTATCTTCCATTAAATACCCGATAGATACATTTAATATTTTCGAAAATTTAACTACTTTTTGTTGTGGGACGTCCGATATCCCAAGTTCGATTTTGTTAATTGATGACCTTGATTTATATCCCATTTGGGAAGCTAAATAATCTTGTGACCAGCCAAGCTGTTCTCTTCTTTTTTTGATTTGTTCTCCGATCATAAGTTTACCTCTCTACAAGATGATCATAAACTTTTGTTTATTTTTGTTCAACTTTTTTTTATTTTCATTCAACTTTTTTATAAAAAATCGTTGACACAAGGCTGTTGAAGAGGTACTATGCAGGAGTAGAAAGAAAATCTACACAGAAAGGAGGAGCTGGTGTGACTAACACAAAAAAATTCAAGGCAGCACTGGTTGAACGTGGTTTTACACTATCTGAGCTCGCAGGTGATATTGGTGTTTCGACTGCAACTTTAAGTTATAAGCTGAATAACAAAAGGCCATTCTTAACCACAGAAATCAAAGCTATCCAGCACGTGCTGAATTTATCGAATAAAGAAAGAGACGAAATTTTTTTTGGTGAATGTGTAGAATGAAAATCTACAAAACAATTAAGGTTTTAAAAGGAGACAAAATGAGCAAACAGACAAGAAAGGTAATGAAATGAACGAAATTAAAATTTTTGAAAATGAGCAGTTCGGCTCACTACGCACAATCGAGATCAACAATGATCCTTGGTTCGTTGGAGCAGAAGTTGCAACTATCTTAGGTTACACAAACACAAGAGACGCAATTAGGAGGCATGTTGATGAAGACGACAAAAATACCGTCGTGATTCACGACGGTATTGGAAATCCTAATAAAGTGATTGTCAACGAATCAGGTCTCTACAGTCTGATCATGTCAAGCAAGCTCCCGAGCGCTAAACAGTTCAAGCACTGGGTAACATCCGAAGTACTCCCAAGCATCCGCAAGAACGGCGCTTATCTCACTGACAAGAAGGCATACGACATCACGCACGACCCTAACAGCTTAGCGGACTTGCTCTTGCAGGCAGGCGAACAACTCAAGCAGAAGGAACTTGTTATCCAAGAGATGAAGCCTAAAGCGTTGTTCGCTGATGCGGTATCCGCATCCCACACAAGCATCTTAATTGGCGACCTTGCGAAGTTGCTAAGACAGAACGGGGTAGAGACTGGACAGCGTCGCTTGTTTGATTGGATGCGCAACAAGGGCTACTTAATTAAGGCCAAGGGGCAGAGCTACAACATGCCGACACAGAGAGCCATGGAAATGGGACTGTTCGAGGTCAAGGAGCGCACTATCAACAATCCCGACGGATCCGTAACTATCAGCCGTACAACCAAGGTCACAGGCAAGGGACAGCAGTATTTCATCAACAAGTTAGTGACTGAGGTGCACGCATGACGTTGATAGCCACGCTGATCGTAGTCGGTGGCATTTGCGTGATGATGTGGGCTGCCTGCTGGGCGGCAAGCAATGCCGACCGCATCTCTGACGAGATCTACGCAAATATAAAAAATGAAGAAGATGAGTACACCAACCGCCACAACCTCTGAAGGGTTCAAAGAAGTATACACAACACGGGAACTTGCAGAACTATTACATGTCAGACGGCAGACCGTTAGCGAATATCGTAAAGCGGGACTGCTAGACGCCGTAAAGATTGGCAAAGGCTACCTGTTCAATGTGGAGACAGTCAGAGAATTCTTCAGGACATGGAGCGGTTATGACCTGTCTAGCCGAGAAACAATTAAGGCGGCAGGATCAATGCGAAAGCAAAAAAACCACAGTGTAACCACACCGTGGAAAAAGTAAGCAACGAAAGTATATGAGAAAAATGAATTTTAATAAAGAGTGGCAACCGTACAATCCGGCAGACAGTCGGACATACCCACCAACAGAAGTTGGATTGGAAATTCTGTTCAAACTCAAAGGATCGGACGCAGTTAAAACGAGCGTTGATTATGGCTATGCAATATCGCAAAACAACGGAATCACATTCTATACGTGCCGTAACGATTGCATCGACCAAAGACGATATTTAATCCAGTCATATAAGGTTATGACTGGGACATCAGTACTTAGGAGGCACGACAATGGAAATTAGCAATGCAGAAAAAGAAATTTTAAAGAATCTGACAAACAAAGGCAAAAGATCTGCATATGTCAGAAACAAAGAAAACTGGGAACTTATTGAGCGTCTTGATTTCGTTAGGGTGCTGGAATTTAAGAGATTTGGAATGGATTACATCAGAGTAGAGATATACAGAGTTTGCCCATTCAACAAGTCGCTTAATGAATGGAGCGAGCTTGCAATTTACAAGTTTGTTGACGGCAAACCAACATCATCATTTAGCGAGATTGCTATTCAAGAAGAACTAACAGAAATAAGAAAGCGGATTATTGCAGAAGAAAAAAAGGAAGGTAAGAAGTAATGAAAAAGATTGCACATTATATCGCAAACGAGATCATGCCGTCAGTGTTCTTCGTGGTTGTTGCTCTGTATATGTTTCTTAGGTTTTGGTGTTTGATTTGAGGAGGTGAACAAAAAATGAATGAAACAAACAGCATTTTAAAAGAGGCACAAGTTAAGGTGCTTAATGATTTGTCGGAGTTTATCGCAACATCAATTTTTGATGGGGACGAGCCTAGAGAGCAGTGTGAAGAGTTCCGCCTCACAATGGCTGACATAATGTTGCATGGGTGTTTTGCAGTGTACATGGCTTATCTATTTGAGCAAGAGCCATTAAACGGGTGGGAGCCATTCAAAAGCGATTTTGTAAACACGAGCAACTCATTGATAAGCGTTTTTGGTAAAGGCTACGGAGAAAGCACAACAGATATTTCGGAGTTTTCGCTTTCAATGTTTATCAACAGCTTTATCAGTGTTGCACATAAAGAAGAAGGAGGTTGTGAATGATGCGAACTATCATAATCATCATTCTTTGCTTGCTCATGGTTGTTGTGTTCTTCATCGGGCTGGCTGTCATCAGCGAAGTGACGGAACAAAGAGAAACGCTAAAACACTACAGTGCTGATATTGATGCAGTGATGAGTAAGGCAGTGCATAACTCAATTGAGATTGAGCGAATGAGATTACACGTCAACGAGATGAAATCAAAGTGCCTCAGCCTTGATGAGCGTACAAACATCATGTATACGGCCATCGGTGAGGTGAAGAAAGATGTGGCAGATCTCAAGCATGCAGTGTGTAGACATGATGCGGAGGGAAAACATGTTAGAACTAATTGATTCCATTCCAGATATCCTTATCATCATCGCAAATATCCTTGTGGTGGTACTCGTTAGCATGGTCGCAAAACGGCTTAAAGACGTTGAAAGAATGCTATTAAACGTTATGCAGTACATCGTATTAACAGATAGTGAGGCGGAAAAGAATGTTTGATTTTGACATCGACAGCTACCTTGAAGAATGGTTTTCGGACGTAGACCCAGCATTTTACGACGATGAAGAGGAAAACGAAGATGCCGAAAACGAATAGCAAAAACGCATTAAATAAAGATCTCATTGAGCGTTACAGAAAAGAACTTGTGGCGCTCAATGACGATATCAATCGGATGCCCGACGGCTACCACAAGAAGGATTGCATCAGGCATTACTACAGGGTTGCACGTAAGCTCATGAGGCTGGAAAGGAAAGAAAATTTAGGAGGGCTGAAAAATGATTGATGTAACGCCACTTCAAAAACCATTTGACGGGGATGTAACAGTTGGAAGAGATACATATATTGGCGGGTCGGATGCGGGTGTGATTATGGGCATGTGCCCTTACAAGTCGGCGTACACGTTGTGGGCCGAAAAGACAGGTAAAAAAGTCGTTGAAGATATTAGCGGCAAAGAATCCGTCTGGTGGGGGCACTATGACGAGCAGGGGGTAGCACTCAGATTTACAGAGAAAACAGGAATAAAAGTTGCACAATCCAACAAGACATACTACTTAAAAGAATATCCATACATGGTTGGGCATATCGACAGAAAGGTTGTAGGAGATCATGTTGGGTTGGAGTGCAAAACTACCACCGCATGGAATCGGACAGAGTACGATAGCGGAGAAATTCCACCGTACCACTATGTTCAGTGCCAGCACTACATGATGGTTACAGGGTGGGATAAGTGGTACATCGCTACCAAGCGAGATAACACACAGTTCCACATCCTAGAGGTCCCACGGAATGATGATTTTATCGAAGAGCTGTTACATGCCGAGATTGAGTTTTGGGATTGTGTACAGAACGACACACCGCCTAGCATTGACGGTTCAGCGTCAACGAGTGAGACGATTTCGGGACGATATGCAGGAGATGAAGACGTCGGGCCCGTCACTATCGACAGCGTGAAAATGAAAGAATACCAGGCGGTAAACGAACAGATTAAGCAGCTCGAATACATTAAGTCGCAATACGAGAACGAGTTCAAAGCGACGATGCAAGATGCAACAGTTGGGCTTTGTGACGGCTATACAGTCACGTGGAAGCCTACTTCAACAACACGATTTGACAGCAAAAAACTGAAAGAAGACGACCCCTCAACGTACAACAAATACTGTAAGACAACAGAATGCAGACGTTTTACCGTCCGCAAAGTAAAGGAGAACAATAAATGACAGAAATAAAAAAAGTAAATGTGCCAACGGCATCAAAGAAGACTGTTCCAGATAATGCGGGGCACGCAATGCCGACATTTGCAGCGTTCGCAAAGTCCCCAGCCGTGCAGGATAACATCGCTAAGACATTAGGAGACGTGACAAAAGCAAAGACATTTACCGCATCGCTCATTTCGGCGGTCAGCACCAATCCACAGCTTGCGACATGCGACCCCAAAACAATCGTATCCAGTGCCCTTCTTGGCGAGAGCCTTAACCTCAGCCCATCCCCTCAGCTAGGGCAATACTACATGGTCCCGTTCAAGGATAAAGCAACGTTCGTTCTTGGGTGGAAGGGCTATTATCAGCTGGCGATGCGTTCGGGAGTGTACAAGCGTATTTCTGCAGTCCCTGTAAAAGAAGGGGAGCTGAAGAAATATGATCCAATCAATGAGGTATACGAGTTTGAGGCGATCATCGAGCCACAGCAAAGAATCAATGCTAAGACAGTTGGCTATTATGCGTATTTTGAGACAACGAACGGATTCCGCAAAGAAATGTATTGGACACGTGAGCAGATGGAGCATCATGCCGCCACATACTCTAAGGGATATTCGGCGCATAAGGGATATACATTTTGGGAAAAAGACTTTGACGCTATGGCACTCAAGACCATGTATAGACAGCTCATTTCAAAGTATGGAGTGATGAGCATTGAGCTTCAAATGGCGGTTGTTCACGACGAGACATACATCGAAGAAACAAGCGACGGTGGAGAAACAGCAACACCCGTATACATGGAGGCAGAGGCCACATCTTATGATGTGGAAACTGGTGAAGTTATCGCATGATGCAACACTACATTAGCTTTGTTGTTGATGGTGTAGTTGGTAAGCAACGCCCCCGCATGGGGCGGGGGGTTGTTTACACACCGTCAAAAACAGTCAAATACGAAAAGCGAGTTAGAGAACTAGCAAAAAGAGCAATGGAAACAGCTCACGCCGAGCCTTCCGACGGGCCGATTAAGATTGATATAACAGCGGTTTTCTCAGTCCCGAAGAGTTACACAGGAGCTAAGAGGATGAAGGCAATTTCGAACGAGACAAAGCCCACTAAAAAACCCGACATCGACAACATCGTAAAGTCGGTTTTGGATGGCATGAATGGGGTTGTGTATGGTGACGATAAGCAGGTTACCGAGTTAGTGGCACACAAAACATATTCATCTGCAGGCGAGGGGCCACACGTCATTGTTAAGGCATATATGGAGGACTAAAACATGTCAAGTATAAATAGAGCAATTATTACGGGGAGAATCACAAAAGACCCCGAACTCAAGAAGACATCGTCTGGATTGAGTGTTACACGTTTCACCGTTGCGGTTCAGCGCCGTAAATCTAGCAACCAGCAAGAAGATCCTGGGGCTGATTTTGTGTCATGCATCGCATGGCGAGGAACGGCCGACTACATCGCTCAATACTGCAAGAAAGGGGCGATGGTGGCGGTTGAAGGTCGTATCCAGACAGGCAGCTATGAGGATAGAGACGGTAAGAAGGTATACACAACTGATATCGTATGTGACAACGTACAGAGGCTTTCTTACGGCAACTCAGGCGCAAATGGTATTTCCTACGGTGACACAAGAGATGACGCAAATAACACGTATAACGGCGACCGTGGGGCGTATGGGGCAAGCACAACAAGTAACAACGAATTTGACTATGGCGACACGCTAGTGATCTCGTCTGACGATCTTCCGTTCTAGCGGATCAATGCATATCTAATATCTAAGGAGGTTTGCCGTGACAAATGGATATATTGCTATATACAGATCACTGATGGAATGGAAGTATCACGACGTGCCAACGGCTCTTTCTTTGTGGGTGCATATCCTTTTGTCAGCAAACTGGAAAGATGGTTACTTTCGCGGGCAACCAGTGCCGGCGGGGACGTTTGTGACGTCAATCCGACATCTACAGGATGAGTGTGGCATCGAGTCAAATAACACAATCAGAAAATGGCTAAAAATTTTCGAAAAAGACGGCATGATTTCGCTAAAATCTACAAACAAATTTACATCAATAAAGGTGATAAATTACGCAAAATATCAACTTTCAGGTGAGGGGGGGTGCACAACAGACTGCACAACAGACTGCACAACAGACTGCACAACAGACTGCACACAATATAATAATAATAATAATAATAATAAGAATAAAAAAATATATAGTCGGGCAGAGCCCGACCGTGTGTCTCCTTCTTCTTCTCATTTTGAGAATGAAGCAAGGGAGATACTGGATTACCTAAATACACAAGCAGGGAAGAGATATACCCCTGTTGCAAATAATCTTGGCTACATCGAAGCGAAGTTACAAGCAGGATATACAGTGGATGATTGTAAAACTGTAATAGACAAAAAATGTACGGAATGGAAAGACACAGAGATGGACAAATATCTTAGATGTGCAACTCTGTTTACTGACAAATTCGAGGCATATCTTAATCAGCAACCAGTAGTGCAGACTGCTCAGTCTCAGTCATGGCATGTTTACGAATTACCTGAGTACATGAAGCATGAAGCAGAACCGCTTGAAAAATCATCAGAAGCGGATATCGCAGAGGTGGAACGCCAAAGAGAAGCACTAAAAGAAAGGATTGCACAATGCAAAAACATAAGTTAGATGGCGGATTGTTTGAGCCCATAAAAGAAATCGTTGGGATGGATGCAATAGCTAAGTTCTTACTAGATTTCTTTAGGATGGCGCACAAGCATAATGATTAATCGTTACAAATGGAAAAATACCGAGAAGAGCGCAACACGAGACCGTGTAACGTTAGCTGACTGGGCAGACGGCAAAATAAAGTGGGAAGTGGCGGCATGGAACCTAGAGGAATCAAACGATTGGGAGCATGGATCTATCAATGAGATAGACATTTGCCACATTGCTGTATGGCTTGGGTACCACGTTAACCACAAGATTGCCAAGCGCAAAGCGTATCAAAGCGTTGTTTTGTGTAAGGATATGACCGTACACGAAACAATCCGACAAAAGAAGATAGACAACAACGGGACATCTATCGTCATGCATGATTGCTATCGCATCAAATTCAAAAACTCAGAAACGGCGTGTGAAGCAGACAAAGACACCATAGCGAAATATGCAAACGGCGAAGTGTCTGGCCGTGTAGCGTGTAGAGAAATAGAGCGACACAATGGGTTAAGAAAGAACTCAATGAATATTGAGACCCTTACGGCAAACGTTTTGTGGCTGGGATATTGGAGAGACTTGACAAACGCAAAAAAGCAGAAGGGGATTGTGTGTTGTAGCGAACATGAAACAGATATTTACTCGCAAATGGTAGGCATACAAGTTACTCCTAACCAAGCCCTTAATTGTTATGGACTGAGCGATAGTTACGGCGTTTGTACGCCAGAAGATTAAAAGGAGAAAATAGAAAATGGAAACAAAAAAGAGAAATTGGGTGTTTACGATATACCCAAATAAAGCAACATCAGGGTGGATGGATGCGTTAGAACAAACTGGGCTTGCGTGTGCAATATCACCACTCCGTGACAGAGAATTTTCCATGGAACCACATTTTCTGGTTTTGCTTCATTACGACGGGCCGACGTCATCCAATGTCGTTAAGAGACTTACAGGTTTGTTGAATGCGACTAGGCCTCATCCCGTTGATAGCTTGACGGGCGCTTATTATCTATTAACAAATAAAAACAGCCCGGATAAATACCAATACTCAGAGCGTGATATCGTGAAGCTCAACGGATTTAGCATCACAAAAAAAGAGAAACAGAATGAGCCCAACGAAGAGCAGAGCGAAGAAATGCAGGATCACGAATGCGTCAATCATCCCGCCCACTATAACTATGGGACTATTGAGTGCATCGATGCCATGGAAATTATGTTTGGCAAGCGGGCGGTTATTGAGTTCTGCAAGCTGAACGCCTTTAAGTACATTTGGCGTGAGGGACACAAAGGGAACCCAGAAGAAGACCGGCAGAAAGCTGAGTGGTACATCGAACGCATGGAGCAGTATCTTGACGATGACGAAGATTATTACTACGGGGCAGATGAGCGTGACGATGAATGCGATTGTGAGGATCTCTACTGATGATTGCGAAAGACCTAAAAAAAGGAGATGTCTTTACCTTGTTACCACCTAGTGACACAAGAGAAAAAAATCGGATGTTTGTTTGCACCTCCTCATACCCGTGCATGGTTGCGAGGAACGATGAGATTAACTGCCAGATCTGTATCGCATGCGACACGGCGGTATACATACGAGGGGAAAGTAGCAAAAAAGGTGGTACAAAGCGAACGGTAAAAGGGTTGTTAACAGATAACTCTTTTGCGTACAAAACGTACAAAAAAAACCACGACGATTTTCTTGCACTGTTGAAAAGCACGTACAACGCCAAGAGGATTGACGTTGTGAAAAGCGGATTGTCATCAAGCATTTGCTCAATGCTAAAGCTTGCGTACGAAATCGGATCTTGTGAGGCACACATGAAGGAGATTGAGGGGATAAATAAATTTTTGGATGGAAACAATGAGATTTGATGATGTTGATGTAATCGTTAACATGCATATCCATGAAAAAGGGGAAGAAAATGGCGATTAACGTAAACTATTGTGAATGTGAGCCGATGAATGCGGTTAAGAAGGAACAGGATTGTAAGCGTGATTACAAGGCGTTAGCAGAGAAATTTTGTGACATGCTGGAGAGAGATATGCGGGCAGACTATATGACGTGCAAAGATGTAGCGTGTCTTGTTACTGCATTGATTGTGTGGCTTAGTGGTGGCAAAGCAGATGCCTTTATCACTTATGAGCATTCCGATCATCCTAATATTTGTTATTCTGAGTATTTGATGGCTAAAACATTGTTCAGGGCAGAAAACAAATACGAAACAGCATTAGACAAGATGATTGGTAATATGTATCTGGATCAGTTGCTTAGTTGCCCGTTTGAAGATAAGCATGATTGGGATAGCGAAACTTGCCCACGGTGTGACTTTGGGCACACAGATGAGAACGGATATTGTTCCGTTGATGATCTTAACGAGCGTATCGAGCAGAGTCGTAAGTGTTGGAAGAAGTGGGCATTGGAGGAAGAATAATAGGCGGAAGAGTTAATTATATGCAGTGTGGCTATAGGATCACACACAGCATGCAAAACACGGCTTATTCTGGCGAACTACATAGCGGATTGACAATTTACCGTCTTTATAGAGATGTGCCCAAAACAGGCTTTAAACGGCGTTGTGTGGCATGTGGTAATTTGCTGGCACACAACACTAGTGATGCTTGCTTTTTGCGGGAATGCGAGTATAATTAAATACATACAAGGTTAAAAATAAAAATCAAAAAGACACGGAAATGCATTTTTACCTCAGCTAAGAGAGGGAATGTAAGTAGAGAGGAATGTATTAACTGGCTGTACATTCCCCTTTTTTTATATAATCAAAAGGAAAGAAGGTGATATTTTGCCGATTAAAATCGGAAGTTTAGAGAGGGCAAAAAATGATTATGAATCATTTGTAAAAAAGTTTGAAAGTGCAAGCAAAAAAACAACCGATGATTGTTTTACGCCCCCAGAAATATATAGCGTTATTGCGGATTATGTGCACGAACGGTTTGGAGTTGATTACGGTGACATGGTACGGCCATTTTATCCAGGAGGAGACTATGAGAACTACAGTTATAAGCCAAATGATGTTGTTGTAGATAACCCGCCGTTCTCCTTCTACAAAAAGATCATTAGATTTTACGTAGAGCGTGGAATTAAGTTCTTTTTATTCATCCCTGCTTTACAGTCCTTGCATGGGTCACTGACACAAGAATATACAACGATCTTCACGAACACCAGAATCACTTATTCTAACAATGCACTGGTTAATACAGGATTTGCCACCAACATGGCGGGTGATATATACGTTGAAACGTGCCCTGATTTAAAGGCACGTATTGATGCCGTAACATACAAAAATAAAAGGCGATGTGTGGTGAGAGATTATCCAGACAATGTAATCTATCCTTCAAGGCTTGACTATCTAGCGGGCAACGGGCAGAAGATCGTGTTTACCAAGCAAGAGACGGCTTACTGTAGAAATCTTGGAGACCTTGCAAAGGCACCGTTTGGCGGTTGCTTATTTATAAGCGATGATGCGGCTAAACGATACAGAGCGGCAAAAGATAATGCAGATGCCACTAAGGAGCGTCAAAAGGTAACGCTAAGCGCCACAAACCTAGAATTAATAGCAGAGCTAAACAAAAAAAGCGGAAGCAATGCCATACCATGTGAAATTGGGACAAAAGATTTATAAGGGGCTGCAAAAATCGATAATCCAAAAAATAAATTATTTTGGGTACTTGTTATTACTTTTTGATAGTATAAAATTATAAGTGCTGAAGGGACTTAAACACAAAATCTTTGCGGGTTTATTAATTTCTTTCTATCCGTAAAGATTGCAAAAAAACAAAAAACGAAACGATGAGGATGTCAGGGTAGGACATGTAAAACAGACTGCCCGTTGCTTTGCTTGTTGTGCAACGCAAAAAACAACAAGAGGGCATAAGTTAGGGTTTCATTCTTTTTATTTCTATTTCTACACATATGTAGACCTCCGAAGTAGCAGATCGTATTCTCGTATTGGTGCCTCTCAATGGATGCCAATATGATTTGCAAAACATACATACAGAGCCTTTATAGCGCAAGTCTTTTAACACAAGTGAGTTCCTTCATATCCATGCCAACACAACCAAGCGATGTGTTGGTTTTATTTTGTGCTATAATCATGATTATAAAAAATATACAAAAAAAGCGATGGTGCAAAACAAAAAGCCAACAAAATTTTTTTTGGTTTTGAAATCGAGTTTGCCAAAAAGAAAGAGGAAATCCATTGCGCCCGAGAGAAACATTCAAAAAAAACTAGGGTAAATAATCAGGCACCAAAAATGCACCGATTGAGCGGAGGTGAACAGTAATATTTATGTGTGATTGCAATCGTGAACGGCTAAAAATGAACGTTCTGAATGGATTGTTATCTGAATTCTACTATTTGCGCGGCGAAATAGCAACAGAAAAAAAAGAAATTGAACGGCTTAGGGATAGTTTTTCACCTTCCTCGATCCGATATGATTGCTTTTCGGGCGGTGGATCATTGCAAAAAACAAATGATGAACGGCTGGCGGAACTAGCGGAAAAAACCGCATCCATTGAGAGGCACATAGAAGGGCAAAACAGGCGAGCTGAGCAAATCCGAAATAAACTTCATCTTGATGATCTAACAGCGTCAGAAATGGATGTATTAACCGCTACACATCATTACGGGACATATGCGGACGCAAGCGAAGCATGCGGATATTCAGCGGTGCAGATTTGCCGGATAATAAAAAAAATAAAAGAAAAGTTGGTAGTGTATGTGTGATCGTTATCGGAATGGTGGAAGCGTGGGGGGGGGGATACCTTTTTGAATCACCTAAAAAGATTTACAGCAAACTACAGAAAAGCAAAAAAAGAAGGCTAGAACCAGCCTTCTTTTTTCATTTTGTCCCTTATGGCATCTTTCACGGTTTTCGCCTTGTTTGGTGACGCATTGAGATAGTCAATAATATCATCGTCCCCACGTATTTTGAACGATAAACTTAACCTCGTGTAAGAACGCTTTCGTCGCTCGTACTCTTTTTCAAGTCTCCTTCTATGGCTTGCTTCTTTTTCTGCTTCTGTTTTTGCCATTCTTAATAATCCCCCTTTCTTTTTTTACATCTTATGCCTCACGGCGTACAGGTCAATAACTTTTTTGCCAGTTCAATGAGTCGCAACCATCAAACATGTCCCACATATCAGTTACATTTGACACATTCCAGTTGGCACGGTCAAGCTGTTCTAATTTATTGCAACTCGCAAACATGCGACGCATATTAGTTACATTTGACACATCCCAGTTGGCACAGTCAAGCTGTTTCAATTTATTGCACCATGCAAACATGGCACCCATATCAGTTACATTTGACACATTCCAGTTGGCACAGTCAAGCTGTTCTAATTTATTGCAACTCGCAAACATGGAACTCATATAAGTTACATTTGACACATTCCAGTTGGCACAGTCAAGCTGTTCTAATTTATTGCACCATGCAAACATGGAACTCATATTAGTTACATTTGACACATCCCAGTTGGCACAGTCAAGCTGTTCTAATTTATTGCACCATGCAAACATGGAACCCATATCAGTTACATTAGACACATCCCAGTTGGCACAGTCAAGCTTTTGTAATGATGCACAATCATCAAACATGTTCCACATATTAGTTACATTAGACACATCCCAGTTGGCACAGTCAAGCTGTTCTAATTTATTGCAACCCGCAAACATGGAACTCATATCAGTTACATTAGACACATCCCAGTTGGCACAGTCAAGCTTTTGTAATGATGCACAATCATCAAACATGCGACTCATATTAGTTACATTAGACACATCCCAGTTGGCACAGTCAAGCTTTTGTAATGATGCACAATCATCAAACATGTTCCACATATTAGTTACATTAGACACATCCCAGTTGGCACAGTCAAGCTGTTCTAATTTATTGCAACTCGCAAACATGGAACTCATATCCTCAGCTTTTGATGTATCTGCATTTGTCAAGTCAATCTCTTCAACTTCGCCAAACATATAAAATAATTTTGACACATTTTTACCAAATCGTACTCCTTCGGCAATGTAAATCTTTTTAACTAAATTGCCTACTGTTTTGTAATGCAAACGATTGCTTGAACTCAATGTACACTTAGTTTTACCTTCAACAGGTCTATATGTCAGAGTACCATCGTCATCAATTTCCCAGGCTAAGTTACCAAGCGTACCCTTAATCTCTTTTTCTTTGTTAAGCATTTTATTTCCTCCTTGTTCCCTTGGAACGATTACATCATAACGCTATGCGTGTCGCATGTCAACGCTTTTTTTTAATTTTTTTTATTTTATTTTTTTTGAACGGGGCGGAGGCTGTTGCCCCCGCTCTCGTTAAACGTGTGTTTAAATTGCTAGTACAATTCCTTCGTTAAGCACTATGAAATTGCCCTCTAGTGCAACATCTTCGCCCATGCTCTCCCAGTCAATGTACGGCTCTAAAAGTGTATCGATGTCGACGGAATCAAAAACTACTTCACGGGCAAAATCTCCCATGGATTCCAGCCCCTCATAAAACTCCCAGTATTCCGCGTTTTGCTCGATGTCGGATAATGTTGTGTGCTCTAACAGCTCCTCAAAAATGTCGGGAGTGATCCAGTCGGGCAGGTTGTCAACAACCTCCGCAATGTGGTTGAGGTCATCCCACCCGAAAAACGGGCGAGCGATCAAACAACGCGGGATATTTTCGTAGTCGACAAGCAAGCTAATCGGTTCTGGATCGACCAGGTCGAAATCAATACCTAAATCGTTGCTAACCTCGTTAATGTCTAGCGGGAGAGTGTACTCTTTAACTTTCTCTCCGTGTGCAAGTGTAACTGTAATTTCAAACATTTTATTTCCTCCTTATGTTTGCGTATTGTTCCCTTGGAACGATTACATCATAACGCTATGCGTGTCGCATGTCAACGCTT
>X413_Lion__coassemble_63_pt1 | contig 36272 bp, 28 predicted proteins | sample X413_Lion__metabat2_high_PE_002 | metagenome-assembled genome bin X413_Lion | reverse complement strand
TGAGTTATTCAGCTCGCTTTAAGTGCCTACCAACACCAGATTTGAAAGAACCTGTTTATGCAGTTCAGTCTATTAATCTATGTTACGATACGCCTTGAAGAAATCGTTCTAAATCACCGCAAATACAAGCTGAGCATATTCCAGAGGCTTATTGTATACCAGCCAGTCCAGCTCCGACTCCTGATACATATTATTGGCAACCTCATTCTCAACCGCAATCGTATCAATGGCGATCATACTGCCATCTAAAAATTTCAGCTCCACACAAGCTGTATCCATATTAAACTTGCAAGAAATCAATCTATCCATAAGAAACCTCCATTTTGTAGGGTATTAGATCATCCCATAATATTTGAATGCTTCTCGGATTGCTTTCTCTTTTTCCGGCGGGCATCGTGGCTGTGTTGCATCCTTAGATTTCGGCTTATTATAATTTTCACGCTCAATAATACCGCATTTCTGCTTTAGCTGAGCAATATATTGGCGACTGACTTTCATACCGCTACGCTCCAGCACATACGACTTAATCTCAACCTCGATATGTTACTTTGTGTTGAGTTTGGACAATAAACATACCGTCTCAACATGTACCGTTCCCGGAAACATATCCACAGGCTGGATCTTTTCCGGTGTATATCCGTTCTCCATCAAGATCTTCACATCTCTTGCCAATGTAGCAGGATCACATGATACATAGACCAGTGTCTTAGGAGAAATCTTTACGATCGCATCCAATGTATCACGTGTACAACCTCTACGAGGTGGATCCACGATCATAGCATCCACACTCAATTTAGAACGTAGGATACGTTGTGCCCCCTGGTTGGCATCAGCTGTTAAAAACTCGATATTATCCACTCCGTTTATCTCCGCATTCTTACGTGCGTCCACAATAGCATCGGGAACGATCTCAATCCCATAAACTTTCTTTGCTTTATCCGAAGCGATCAATCCCATTGTACCTGTGCCACAGTATAGATCCACAAGGATCTCCTTGCCTGTTAAACCACAATAGTCGATTGCAGTGCTGTACAGCAGCGGTGTTGTGAAAGGATTGATCTGATAGAAAGATCTGGCACTGATACGGAATCTTTTCCCAAGCAGCTCTTCCTCAATGTATTTCTCACCATAGAGATGTACATCCTTACCATCCAGGATCACATTGTCCGTACGCTTATTGATCAAAGCAGAAATGCTTCTGACCTCAGGATACTTCTTCACGATCATATCCACAAGTTCTTCACTGTGGCGACAAGGCCAATCTTTTACGATAAAAACGATCATGACCTGTCCTGTTACATGGGCATGCTTGATCAATACATGACGCATAACACCGGCACATCGAAGTTCATCAAACCATGTGCGAAGATCGGCAACGATGCGATTGGACAATGCCGACTCTGCATGACATTCTTCAAAAGGAATGATCGTATTGGAATGTTTGCGATAGAATCCCATCTCCGTATGACCGTTATTCACCTGGACCGGGATCTGTACCTTGTTACGATAGTTATAGTATGGCTCAGCGGTAATGATCGGCAGGGGATCTATCTCCATATTCGCATTGGCACGGAAACATTGTTTCAACTTTTCTTCTTTAAATGTATTCTGTTCTGCTCTGTCCATATGTAAAAGCTGACATCCACCACAAAGTCGGTCTACATGGCAGATCGGCTCTATTCTATGTACAGACGGCTTCAGGATCTTTACGATCCTACCGTATCCATAATGTCTCTTCATTGCTGTAATACCGATCTCAGCCTCTTCTCCATCCAGAAGACCCGGCACAAAGATCACAATATTGTCTATCCTGACAACACCTGCTCCATCATCGTTATACCCGGAACATACAGCTGTATATATTTCATTCTTTTCCATCATCCACCTATTTAAAAAGGGGCAAAAGCCCCTTACTTTCTGTAATTACTGCTGTGCTTCCCCTTCAGCCGGCTGTTCAGCCTGTGCCTCCGGCGCAGCACTCTGCTGAGCTTCCGCTTCTTCCTGTGCCTTGCGGGCTGCCACATCATCGCGCAGCTGCTGGGCAAGTTCGGGGTAACGTGCCTCGGACACTGTCTGATAAGAAGGCTCTGCCATATTGGACGTCTTTGTACCGATCACATATACAAAATTGTCAGCCGATCTGTCTTCATCACCGTTCATATTGTATACATGGATTTCCAAGTCATACATCTTCTTTCCGTCCGCCTGCATGAAATATACATTCGGATCCAGCACAGCACTGACACTCTCATAGATCTTCTGTGCTGTTGCAGTCGCCACATCAGGTGCTGTCGCATTTCCCACTTTAGCATAAATGCGTAATGTAGCAGTAGCCATATTGGAGAACTCCGCCTCCACACCTTCAATACCCTGTACAGCAGAATCGATCGAATTGATCTCATCCTTTGTAATGGCAGGATCCAGATCTCCTTCATAACGATTGCCAAATACCGGCTTATGCGTATCCATGGCAGAAGACACCGCCATCCATCCCAAAATCGCGATCGGTGCGATGACCAGGATCAAACAGATCCAGAAAGTTGCGACCGTTCTTCTGCTTCTGCGGCTCTTTCTGATCTTTTTATCGTTTTTTTTCTTAGTTGTCATATTCAATCTCCGCAGTACTTATTTTAAACGTTCAAAGCTTTTTTTTCTAGGCACATCTCTCAGCCAATGCTTTCTTAATAAACTGATTGACCATGCCGGGGTTTGCCTGACCTTTGGACTTCTTCATAACTTGACCCGTAAGGAATCCCACTGCTCTGTCTTTACCGTTCTTAAAATCTTCGATAGCCTGCGGATTCGCATCCAACACTTCCTCGACCATAGCCTTGATGGCACCTTCATCAGATACCTGTACAAGACCTCTGGCATTGGCAGCTTCTTCGGGATCTTTGCCGGCCATCAGATCATCCACAAGCTTCTTAGCCTGTGCATTGGATACCTTGCCCTCGTCGATCATATCTACAAGCTTTGCCAAATGTTCCGGCTTCAGCTCACAATCCACGATCGTCTTCTCATTCTTATTTAACCAACCACTGATCTCAGACAACAGCCAATTGCATACATTCTTGGCATCCTTGCTGTACTCCATGACCGTCTCAAAGAACTCGGACATCTCTTTATTACCGATCAGAATGTTGATATCATGTTCGCTCAAACCATATTCAGCCGCATATCTTTCACGACGTGCCTCCGGCAATTCCGGCATATTGTCCTGAATATTCTTGATCCAAGCATCGGAAAGACGGATCGGGAAGATATTCGGTTCCGGGAAGAACTTATAGTCAACATCCCCCTCCTTACGTCTCATCATGACTGTCTCACCGGTCTTATCATCAAAACGTCTTGTCTCCTGATGAACGATCTCACCGGCTTCCAAAAGCTTCTTCTGACGCTCCACTTCAAAGTCAACGGCTTTACCGATGTTGGAGATGGAGTTGATGTTCTTGATCTCATTCTTTGTACCAAGCTTATCGGAACCCTTAGGCGCAATGGAAATATTGACATCACAACGCATAGATCCTTCTTCCATCTTACAATCGGAAACACCGATGTAATACAGTGTCTGACGCAATGCCTCCACATATGCCTCAGCTTCCTGCCCTGTCTTCATATCCGGCTTGGAAACGATCTCAATAAGGGGCGTACCGGCACGATTGTAGTCCAGCAAAGAAAACTTGGAAAGATGGAACTGCTTAGCCGTATCCTCTTCCATGTGGATCCTCTCGATCCGGATGTTCTTTTCCCCTTCCGGTGTATCGATCTTAACATAACCGTCTCTACCGATCGGATGGAACTGTTGAGTGATCTGAAAACCTTTGGCCAGATCACTGTAGTAGTAATTCTTACGATCGAACTTTACAAGTGGGTCGATCGTCATATGGAAAGCCGTACAAGCCTGAACAGCCTTTGCCACAGCCTCTTTGTTCACTTCCGGCATAGCCCCGGGATGACCCAAGTCGATCTCGTTTACACATGTATTCGCTTTACGTCCGAAAGAAGTCGGTGCTCCGGAAAACATCTTCGTATTTGTCTTCAACTGACAATGGATCTCAATACCGATCGTTGCCTCGTATTCCATTATTTTACCTCCGCATGAAGGTCCTTAAGACCTGTGATCTCTTCGATCGCCTTGGCGATGTCAAACATCGTCTGCTCCTCAAACGCACCGCATGTCAAATTAACGCCCAGCGGACATCCCTCTTCAAATCCCATCGGCACAGTCATGGACGGCCATCCGGAGAAGTTCGCCATGATCATATGATTCTCGGAAACAAGATTTGTATCGGATAACTCATCCAGCTGTGTATTACCCTCGATCTTCGGTGCAATCTCACCGGAAGCCGGAGCGATCATGCAGTCATATTCTTTCATGCATTCTTTCATTGCATCTACGATCTTTCTTCTGACTTTCTGTGCCTTACGGAACAAACGATCCTGATTCTCTTCAAACAGACCATAAGAACCGATAACAAAACGCCTTCTGATCAACGGTCCGAAGCCCTTCGTACGGGAATTCGTCATGATTTCTTGCATATCCGCACCTTCTTCACGAACACCGAAACGAATTCCGTCAAGATTGGAATGATTGCTTGTTGCCTCACAATTGGCAATGATGAAATATGTCGGAACGATAGCCCGTAACAGTGCATCTTCAAAGTTGTAGACATCTACGACTGCACCGCGCTTGCGCAATTCATCCATCAGATCATTGAACATCTTTTTAGTGTTCTCATTTGTGATACCGGCCATGACATTTCCGATGATCGCGATCTTCTTGCCGTGCATATCACTGTTCAAAGCCGCCGCATAATCCGGGACTTCACGATCACTGCTCGTCATATCTCTCTCGTCTCTACCGGCCAACACTTGCAAAGAAACACAAGCATCTTCAACAGAACGTGTGAAATAACCAACATGATCCAAGGAGCTTGCATACGGGATGACACCATATCGGCTGATCCTACCATAGGTGGGCTTGACTCCCACTACACCATTGAACGCAGCCGGCTTACGTACAGAGTCGCCTGTATCGGAACCTATCGCCATCGGCACAACACCTGCAGCAACGATAGCCGCACTGCCACCGGAAGAACCACCTGTGATCCTTGTTTCATCCCAAGGATTATGAGCAGGACCTGTGAAACATGTCAGATTCGTACCACCCATAGCCAGCTCATCCATTGATGTCTTGGCAATCACCACCGCCCCGGCTTTCTTTAAGCGATCCACGATCTCCGCATTGTATACCGGCTTGTAATTACTGAGGATCCGCGAACCCGCCGTCGTCAAGATCCCTTTGGTGCATACATTGTCCTTCAATGCGATCGGAACACCTCGCATAAGTCCCTCTTCGGGCAGATTTTGCAGCTGTTCTTCCGGATCTACAAATGTGATCACATCATTCAGCGCTTCCTGCTGTTCCTTGGCCCTGGAATAGGCCTCACGGCATCTCTCCTCTGCCTGTGCACGATCGGCAACCATTTCTTTGATCATTATTTCACCACCTTCGGAAGAACAAAATGTCCTTCCAGCTTCTTCTTAACATTAGCCATAGCATCATCCTGACTTATGACATTGGATACCTCATCCTCACGTAGGAACGTTGTCGGCTCCTCAAAAGGATAGATCATCTCCTGAACACCTTCTGTATCCACTGCATTCAACAGCTTCATCTGTGCTTCCAATGTGGAGAACTCCGCCACAAGATCGTCAGCCTCCTCATCCGAAAGGTCGAACATCAGCTGATTTGCCAGCTTCTTGAAATATTCCCTATTCTTTTTCTCTTCCATAAAAACCTCTTTTTACTCGTAACATTCTACCTTTTCAAGCTTGTTCTTTCAACTGCTCACCAAAACGGTCAATAAACGTATCTTCATCAATGATCTCGACGCCCAACTGCTTAGCCTTCGTATTCTTGGAAGAACCGGAATCAATATCATTGTTAATAAGAAAATCCGTAGCTTTTGACACTGAACCGGTGACCTTTCCGCCTTGTGAGGCAATATATGCTTTTAATTCATTTCGGTTCTTATAATGATGTACATCTCCCGTCACCACGAACGTCAGTCCCTTACAACGATCTCCGGCCGCATGATGAACACCTTCTTTCACGGTGACCATAGTCAAAAGATCTTTCAGCATATCCACATTTTTCTTATCCTTGAACCATTTCACGAAAGCACCTGATTTTTCCGGCCCGATCCCATCAATGGCCGAAAACACCTCAGTATCGTCCGTCTCTTCCGCCATCCGGCAAAGGTCGGCAAACGGATGTGCCCCCAGCAATCTTTCCGCCACATCCATTCCGATCAATGGAATGTTCAAAGCATACAGCAACTTGGTATCCGTCACCGTGGACGCTTTCTGCAATGATGCCTGCAGATTGGCTGCCGACTTATCGCCGAATCCTTCCATCTCTTTGATCTGCTGCGCATGATCCCCAAGACGGTAGATATCTGCCGCACTGTGGATCCAGCCCATATTAATAAAACGTGACAATGTCTGCTCACTGATCCCATCGATGTCCATACCGCCCTTGGAAACAAACCGTGCATACTTCCTAAGCTTCTTGGCATCGCATTCCGGATTCGTACAACGCAATGTCTTTGTACCGCTTTGTTCCGACACGCTCACTACCGTCTTGGCCCCACAAACAGGACATACTTCCGGAATGACAAGTGATCCTTCGATAACAGAAACATGTATGACTTTGGGAATGATCTTATTGGCTTTGATAACGGAGAGCACTGTGCCCCGATCACCGATACCAAGCCTCTCGCACTCACTGATATTGCAAAGAGATGCTCTTTTTACCGTTGTTCCTTCCAGCTCCACCGGATCAAAGACCGCCACCGGTGTAATAGAACCCGCCGCACAAGACCACTCGATATGATCCAAATGCGTCTCTACAGCCTCATCCTGCCACTTAAAAGCATACCCCGCCCGCACGGCATGATGTCCTGTGACCGATCCGGTCGATGCATATTCCGTATCATCATATACAATAACGAGCCCATCCACCGGATACGGATTCTTTTCCTCCGTGACAAGTTTTGACCATCTGTCCACCACTTCATTTACAGTCACGACATCAGGAACTTCTATCTTCTCCCGATCCACCACCGTGAAACCATTGTCTTCCAAATACTGCATCCGTGCCCCCCAGGACACGATCTCATGATCGCAATGTACAAGGGTAAAAGGGATCCATGTGATGGAGCGCTTCTTCACTTCTTCCGGATCTTTCAATGTCAAAGAACCGGAAGCCAAGTTTCGCGGATTGGCATACTCTTCCTCAGCTTCCATGTTAAATGCTTCAAAATCAGCATAAGAGATAACAGCCTCACCCCGAATGACAAGATGTCCTCTATCCTTCACTGTCTTGCGGATCCCACGGATCGCCGACGCAAGATGGGTGATATTCGTACCGGTATGCCCATCTCCACGGGTAACGACCTTCGTCAAGCGTCCATTGTCATATGTCACAACGAGCGTTAATCCATCCAACTTCCATGACAACCAGATCGGTCTGCCATCTGCCCACTTCACAAGTTCTTCCGGCTTCTTCGTCTTAGCCAAAGACAAAGCACTGTATTCATGTGCCTCCTTCTCTCCCGGCACATGATCGGCAGACACTCTGGCGGTAGGAGAATCTTCCAGCACTGTGCCTGTTTCTTTCTCCAGTCGCTTCACCTCATCGAACATCGCATCCCACTCATAGTCCGTCATCACTTCACCACGGCCGTCATAATACGCATCCGCCGCATCGTTTAAACGATCTACAAGCGCTCTCATCAAATTCAACTTATCTTCACTCATATCAACTCTTCAATTCACTCTTCTTAACAAGCCCCGGGAAAGAAGACGCGAGTTTCTTCTTGCCGTACGGATATGGAAAGGCAATATTGAGGAACGGTCCGTCTACACTGATAACGACCCCTTCTCCGAACTTCGGATGCATCAAATGATCTCCCTTCTTGAACTTACCACCCTTCTTGGGCTTTTCATCAAAGGAAAAAGACGGTTTCTCACTGTTAAATGATTCATGTACCTCAACTGATTTTACGGTATTACGTTCACTGCCGAGATGTTCGATGCAGGAAGGATCGATCTCATTTATAAAACGGGATGTGGATCTTACTTTCTGCATAATGAAGGAGAAACCACCCGCTTCTGTCAGATACAACTTATTCTGTGCTCTTGTAAAAGCAACATATGCCAATCTTCGCTCTTCTTCAATACCTCTTTTTCCCTCTTCCATAGCCCGCTGGTTCGGAAAGATGCCGTCATTCATATCCGATACGAATACCGTATCGAATTCCAGTCCCTTGGCTGCATGCACCGTCATCATCTGCACACAATCCGATGCCGCCGCTTCCTCTCTATCGCCATACAGCGACACCATCTGCATATACTCATCGAGCGTACTGTCCGGATCATTGGCCATGAATTCCTTCACATCGTCGATGACCGCCTTCAAGTTCTCGATCCTGTCTTCTTCTTTCTTCTCTTCCAGCATCGCTCTGTATCCGGACTCATCGATGATCCTTTCAAACAAGCGATCGATCTTGAGATCCTCAGCCTTTGCCGCTTCCCGCCAAGATTCCACCTGATTCACAAAATGATTCAAAGTCTCTCGTACTTTACCCCGACACATATCCGGATGTGCTTTCATGGCTTCATACATAGATGTATGATCGGCCTCAGCCGTAGCCGCAATGACATCCAAGGTCTTGGCCCCAATGCCACGCTTGGGCTTATTCAATATCCTGGTCAGCGCCAGATCATCACCTGTCGTCACCATCCGAAGATAGCACAAAGCATCCTTGACTTCCATACGCTCATAGAACCTTACGCCTCCGTAAATAATATATGGAATCCTTTCATCCACAAGTCCTTTTTCAAGTGCCCTGGACAAATAGTTAGAGCGATACAAGATCGCCATATCATGATACGGTTTACCTTCTCTATGCAGTGTCTTGATCCGATTTGCGATCCAGGCCGCCTGATATGTATCACTGATCGCACTGTAATGAGTGATCTTCTCATTCGACTTACGCTCTGTAAACAATTCCTTGTCCACTCTGTTTTGATTGTTCTTGATGACAGAGTTCGCCCCCATCAGGATATTCTGTGTGGAGCGATAATTCTCATTCAGCACGATCGTCCGACAATCCGGATAATCTTTTGTAAAATTCATGATGATGCCCACTTCCGCACCACGCCACGTATAGATCGTCTGGTCGGGATCTCCTACCACCAGCAGATCATTGTCACTCCCCGTCAACTGCCTGATCAACTTGTACTGATTGAAATCGATATCCTGAAACTCATCCACCAAGATATACCGGAAGCGACGTGCCCACTTTGCCCGCACTTCTTCATACTTTTCAAACATATCCACTGTCTTGAGGATCAGATCATCGAAATCCAAAGCATACAACGCTTCCTGTCTTTCTACATAATATCCGTATACCTTTGCCCGGTTGATGTCCTCAGCATAATTTCCGGCAAGATTCATCGCCTGTAACACCGAAACACCCGCTGTCTTGTTATTTGAAATGTAATTGATCAAAGAACCCGGGGTATATTCTTGTTGATCCAAAGAATATTTCTTGCAAGCCTCTTTAACGATGCTCTTCTGGTCATCCGCATCAATGATCGTGAAATTCCGCGGCCATCCCATAACATTGATGTCCTCACGCAAGATGCGCACACAAAGAGAATGGATCGTGGAGATCCACGGATCCGCCGTCCCTTCATCAAGCATCTTCTGCACACGTTCCTTCATCTCCCTTGCGGCTTTGTTCGTAAACGTGATCGCCAAGATCTTGTACGGGAACACCCGTTCATCCTTGATAAGATGCGCAATACGCATTGTCAAAACACGTGTCTTGCCGGACCCGGCACCGGCAATGATCCGGAGGCAGCGTTCATTCGCCAACACCGCCTCTTTCTGATTCTGATTTAAAAAAGAAGTATCGATCATATCCATCTCCGTTTCCGCATCATTATATCATTGATCCATCATTCTCTTCCGTCTTTAGACACAACTCTATCAACGATGCTATAATCAGGCAAAAGGATGAAAACAGAACATGATATATAAAGCTGATCAATGGAAAGATTATTGCTGTCTTGACGCAGGAGACGGCGAAAAACTCGAAGTCTGGAAAGACACTGTACTGCGTAGACCCGATCCCCAGGCCATCTGGCCCAAGGGCAAAGACAAAGTCTGGAATAAGGCTGATGCCGTATACCACCGTTCCAACAAAGGCGGTGGATCTTGGGAATATAAGAAACGTCTGCCGGAGATGTGGACTGTTGATTACCGCGATCTTACTTTCAAAGTATCTCCCACAGGTTTCAAGCATACAGGTCTCTTCCCGGAACAGGCTGTAAACTGGGACTGGATGCGCTCTCTCATTGAAGAACATAAAGATGAAGAGATACGCGTATTGAACCTCTTTGCTTACACCGGCGGTGCCACCATGGCATGTTCCAAAGCCGGAGCGGCAGAAGTCGTCCATGTTGATGCCTCCAAAGGTATGGTCCAGTGGGCCAAGGAAAACCGCGATCTGTGCGGTCTTGAACACAACAAGATCCGCTTTATCGTCGATGACTGTCTGAAGTTTGTGGAACGTGAGAAAAGAAGAGGTCACACCTACCATGGTATTTTGATGGATCCGCCCAGCTATGGCAGAGGACCAAATGGAGAAATGTGGAAATTCGAAAAAGAGATCCCTCATCTCATCAAGGCATGCCTCGACATCCTCGATGACAATGCCCTCTTCTTCCTGATCAATTCCTATACGACAGGATTCTCTTCCATCGTACTGGAGGACCTTCTCAAGACGACCGTCCTCAAAGAACATCCGGATGGGATCGTAGAAACAGGTGAGATCGCGATCCCGTTGCAAAACAGAGATCTGCTCCTTCCGTGCGGCATCTATGGCAGATGGCAGCGAAAATGAAGATCCTCTATGAAGACAACCATGTCCTGTGCCTATCCAAACCGGTCAATATACCGGTCCAAGCAGATGACACGAACGACATGGATGTATTGACGATGGGTAAACAATATCTCAAAGAAAAATACAACAAACCGGGAAATGTCTACCTTGGTCTTGTTCATCGTCTTGACCGTCCGGTCGGCGGATGTATGGTATTTGCCAAAACCAGCAAAGCCGCATCCCGTCTTTCCGAGTGCGTACGTACGCATCAGTTGACAAAAGAATACTGTGCTGTGCTGGATGGGATCCCCACCAAGCCCGAAGGCATCCTTGAAGATCTGCTCGTGAAAGACAAACGGACAAATACCGTTCATACGACCAAAGACAAAAACATTGGCAAATATGCCAAACTCAGCTACCGTACGTTGGCTGTCAAAGACGGTAAGGCACTTGTGCTCATCTCTCTCTTTACCGGCCGTCCCCACCAGATCCGTGTACAGTTTGCCTCCAGAGGCGTTCCGCTGCTCTATGACCAGCGCTACAACAAACATGCCACTAAAGGTCAGATCGCCTTGTGGGCTGTACGCCTCTCCTTCCCACACCCTACCACAAAGGAGATCATAACCGTCACCGACCTTCCGCAGAATGGCAAATGGAACGGTTTTGAAATCGTCTTATGACAAAAAAAAGAAGAAGATACAGAATCAACTGGGATGCCTTAAGACCGGTCAAAAAAAACAAAGCAGAACAAAAGATACAGCATAAGATCTTAGCAATCTTGATGGTCGCCGTCCTGCTGTTCCTGGCCGTCTTTAAACTACCGGGATTTCTTGTGGACAGACAATTGCAAGAACTGGGCTATACCAAACCTCAGATCGAAAAAATCAGAGAAGACGGATATGCCGAGATCATACTGAAAGAGCGTTGCTGGTCGCAATTTCTGGCTGAATCGATCATAAGTGAAACATTCGACCCGGATTACATCCCTTTGTATCTTGCCATGCCGGAAGGAAGCAAAGTCACGGCTGATGACCTGCTTCTCTACAACCGTCTGGAAGAGATCGGCTATGAGACCGATCAGATCCGGAATTTATTCTCTTCTCTTACTTTCAAAGAAATCGTTCCGCTGTGTGTATTTGATTATCAATACAATGAAAAAAACTATATCAACGATGTCTTGGCCAATCGTGAACAAAACGCTGACGGCGGATCCCGTCTTACATATTCTTATATTGAGAATTACAAAGACACGGTCATCAATCCTCCGAATGCAGGTCCGGATATGCTGATAAATAAGATCTATCTGCTGGCTCCCGATTACATTCCATCGGATCTGACATCCCCTCCGGCCCAATTTGCCGTGGATGGCGTTCAACTTACCCGCGAAGTAACAGAAGCTTTCACCGAGATGGCAGCAGCGGCCTACAATGCAGGATATCCAATCTATGCCATTGTCGGATACCGCTCTTATGAAGAACAAAGCACTTTCTATAAGAATGCCACGATATGGTATGGAGCCGATGCGGCTGATAACTATGCCGCCAGAGCCGGGGCATCTGAGCACCAGTCCGGACTTTGTTTAAACCTGACATGCGTTGGCGAAGATACATCAAACTTTGATACAACCAAAGCTTTTGCTTGGCTCAAAGATCATAGTGCGGAATACGGTTTTATCCTCCGCTACCCCAATGGAACCAAATCCATTACCGGCTTCGACTATGAACCGGATCACTTCCGCTATGTAGGTAAAGCGCTTGCCAAGGAAGTAAAAGAAAGCGGACTGACGTATGATGAATTCTGGTGTCTCTATCTCAAACCCTGGCATGATGATACCTTTAAACCAAAAGAAAGCATCCTGCAGAAGGTATACCCCAACATACAGGATGCATCCTAGCTGTCGATCATGACAGCTTTTCTTTATTTCTCACAGAAAACGGATCCCACAGGATCCGTTTTCTTGTTCTTATTTAGAAGCTTGGATCTTGGCAAAAGTCTCCTCTGCATCATCCAACACTCTTCTGAACTTGTCCAAAGCACTGACGATCGGTGCCGGTGTAGCAAGATCCACACCACCGTGCTTCAACTCATCCAGCGGATATGCACTACATCCCATGGACAGGAACTCCAGATACTTCTGAACAGCCGGCTGACCTTCATGAAGAATCTTCTCACTCAAAGCAACCGCACTTGTATAACCTGTCGCATATACATAGACATAGAAAGGACGGTAGAAATGAGGAATACGAGCCCACTCATAGCGAACTTCCTCATCCATGATGAGATCTTCACCAAAGTACAGCTTGACCAATCTCTCATACAGATCGGAAAGACTCTCACTTGTCAATGCTTCACCTCTTTCCTGCATTGCATGTGCTTCCTTCTCAAATTCCGCAAACATCGTCTGTCTGTAGACCGTACCCTTGAAACCTTCCAGATACTGATTCAACAAAGCCAATCTTTCCTTAGGTTCATCACAATGTTCCAGCAACTGCTCAATCAAAAGATTCTCATTGACCGTTGATGCAACCTCAGCCACAAACAAAGAATAATCTCCATACTGAGCAGGCTGCGTATGATTCGTCAGCCAAGAATGCTGAGAATGGCCCATCTCATGTGCCAAAGTGGAAACAGAATCCAAAGAGCCGTTGAAATTTGTCAGAATGAACGGATTGGAATCATATGTACCGGAAGAATATGCACCACCGGACTTTCCTTTGTTCGGGAATACATCGATCCAGCCGTCCTTATAAGCATCCTTAACGCGATTTACATATTCCTCACCCAACGGAGCCACTGCATCCAATACCATCTGCTGTGCTTCTTCATATGTATATTTCTTCTCAGAACCGGCAGACAACGGTGCATATACATCATAATAGTGCAAATCTTCAATGCCGAGGATCTTCTTACGCAAAGCAATGTAGCGATACATCGCGTCCATGTTATCATGTACCGTCTCGACCAGATTGTCATATACAGAGACCGGAATGTTGTTGCCAAACAAAGACATCTCACGGGAACTGTTGAAGCCTCTGACCTTCGCCTCCGCGCAAGCACCCTTTACACAACCGGCATAACTTGCGGCAAAAGTGTGGATGTGCTGCTTATAGCCGGCATAGTAAGCATGGAACGAATTTTCACGAAGAACACGATCATTGCTCATCTGCAACGGAATATAGGAAGATCCTGTGACCTCATGTTCCTTTCCTTCACTATCCAATGCCGTTCCAAATACAAGATCGGCATCCTCCAATGCTTCTGCTGTTTCCTTTGACGCATTGAGTGCTTCGCCAAAGGCAGAAAGTATTGTCTCTTCAGACGAAGACAATGTATGTTCTTTCTGACGAACAACGTTCTCCAACTGGAACTTGAAATCGGAAAGGATCGGATCGTTGACGATATTATGAAGCTCAGCATCGGACAAAGACAAGATCTCCGGCTGGGCAAATGCACAAGCCGATTCAAACTTAACGGCCAACGCAAATGCTCTGCTGTACATACTGCCGGCCTTGGCATCACGCGTATCTTCACTGTGACGAAGACTGGAATAGCAGAACACATCGTTCATCTTTCTCATCGTCTCAGTCTGCCACTGCAGATAAGAAAGAATACTTTTAGCGTCCTTCAAAGTACCACGGAAACGATCTGCCTCCGTGATCTTGACACCCAAAGCCTCCAGCTCTTTCTCCCAAACATCATCATTTGCATACAATGTTGTAAGGTCCCACTCGTAAGCAGGATCCATCTCATTACGTTCTTTCAAAACTTCTGACATGATTACCCTCTTTTCTATAATTTTTCTTATTGTATCATCGAATCTCACCATTGATGAGATGTTCATTCAAATAGTGTGCAAAACCATCATCATCCACACTACATGTCACTGCATATGCCACATCTTTGGCATCTTGGGTCCCGTTGGCCATGGCAATGCCGTATTTGACATACTTCAACATATCCACATCATTGGTCGTATCGCCAAAAGCAATGACCTCATCCGGAGTGATCCCCATCATTGTAACAAGGATCCTGACCCCAACATCTTTAGCAAGTAACGGATGATTGAACTCAAACAGATCTTTGGCTGTCTTAAAGCCAATATAGCGTGGATCGGGGTGTGCTTGGCAGAAGGCCTCAATATTGGCCATATTATCAGGATCTACGATCATCATCTCTTTGATCTCAGGATGCGTCAACATCGCCCGGATATCCGCTTCCACAGGATCCATCACAACACGCTTGGCCATGGCAATGCCCGTTTCTGTGATCTTATCCACATACAACGTACGCCCTTCGCCATATAGTGTTGCGACTGCTCCCAACGGTTCATACAGATCACAGATCTCCTTGATCAGATCAGGCTCCATCGTATACGACTCCACCTTCTTACCGGTCGCCGTCTCCAGCACCTCACCACCGTTGGAACCGATGATATAATCCGCCAATGGCCCAAGTCCCCAATCATCCACAAGAGCCAACACACCAGGTAGTGGCCGGCCGGAACAAATGGCATACTTGATACCCATCTTTTTTGCTCTTTCGATCGCTTTGACCGTCACTTGCGAACATCTGCCCTTGGCATCTACGATCGTACCGTCAAGATCTGTCGCTATCAGTCTGATCATTTAGCTTCTCCTTTCATAAATGCAAAGATCTGCCCTTTCAACGCTTCCATATCATCATATCCAAGCTGATACAGCTCATTGCACTTTTCCGGGTCTCCCTTCCATCTGGAGACAGCCACGGTACGTGTAGGCCTTACATCGATGCATTTTCCTTCTTTGACAAGATCATTGACGATACCGACCTGCTTATAGTAATTCTCATGACGCACAGCATAATCCTTTGCCACCTGCGGCCACTTTCTATATACGAACTTCATTGCCAACTGAATGAGCTTGCTGGCAGGTTTACGCACATAATCACGTGGCTTCGTCATAATGACAATGCACTTTGTACACCCCTGTTCCAAGGCTCTCTCGATCGGGATCATCTTTGTAATACCACCATCCAACAGTTTTCTGCCTTTGAAATCGATGATCGCACTGGCGATCGGCAAAGAAGCAGCACCTCTTACGACCATCATCTTCTCATCCAGATCGTCGGTTCCGAAGTATTCCGTACAACCTTTTTCCAGATCATAGGCCCCAATCTCAAGATCCGGCTTTTCTTTCAAGATCTTATCCATAGACAAGTGGTCCTTGGCAATAAGTTCATCATCAAACACTTTGTTATAATCCACAAAATGTCCGGTCGTAAACAAGGAATGCAGACCTACGACCTCCGGGTCGGATGCATATACTGTCGCAAGATTCTTTGCCGCATCCGGTCTATCGGCCAGATAGCAGCACAAATAAGCAGCTCCTGATGAAATACCAACATAATAATCAAACTTGATGCCATTGTCACCAAGCCACTGCAATGCACCGGCCGTATACGCACCACGTACACCGCCGCCTTCCAATACCAATCCAATCTTTTCCATACGATACCTGTCTTTCTCTTATACAAGTGGCATAAACACATGTAATACATCCCGAATGAACTTAACAAGAATATTCGTCTTCTTTACTTCATCCAGCGTCACTTCATGCGAAACACCCATAGCTTTCTCAAAATCTTTCCTAATTTCTTTCACACTATCCGTTCCCGCCAACATCACACCATCTTCGAAATGAAGAAAATAGCTGCGGTAATCTGTATTGATGCTACCGACGATACCGATCTCATCATCTGCTGCAATGGCTTTGGAATGATCAAAACCGGGTATGAATTCATAGATCTTCACGCCCCCCTGCAACAATGCCTCATAACCGCTCCTGGTACATTCAAACACCAGCTTCTTATCGGGAATATGCGGAGTCATAACTCTAACATCCACTCCATTGCCGGCAGCGGTGATCAACGCCCTTTCCACTGCATCCGGAAGGATGAGATACGGAGAATTGATATAGAGATACCGGCGAGCCGAATTGATAATATTCAAATGCTCTGTAAGCCCTGTTTCTTCCCCATCTGTGGGCGTATCCGCAAATGGCTGCACAAAGCCTTTTACATCATACTCTTCAGTCGGAAGATGATACTTCTCATAGTCGGAAGTCTCATCCCCTCTTACGATGTAGTGATACATGCCAAGAAACTGACATGTCATGGACCAAACTGCCGGTCCTTTCACCATAATGGCGGAATCACGCCAATAACCGAATCTTTTGATCCGATTGGCATATTCGTCCGCAAGATTTACACCGCCCGTAAAAGCAGTCTGATTATCGATAACAGTGATCTTGCGGTGATCTCTGTTATTCATGGTGATGATCAACGCCGGCCGCAAATGATTGAAGGCATACGCCTCTATGCCCTCTTCCTTAAGCTGTTTATAGAAATGCGGAGGCATTGTCACCGATCCGAAATCATCATAGATCAACTTAACATCAACACCTTCTTCAGCCTTCTGCTTCAACACCGCATGGACTTCATCCCACAATGATCCTTCGGCAATGATGAACATTTCTATAAAGATGAAATGTTTTGCTTTCTTCAACTCATCAAGATATACCGGAAGCCACTCCTCTCCCGATCCAAAGAACACCGTATCTGTATGCTCATATACAGGAAACCCACATCGCTTTGCCCCATAGGACAATATATTGGCGTATCTGCCATGCTCATAAGATTCAGAATTCAAAGGATCCGTCTCCAACATCTCCGTCAACTTCCGAGATGAATTCAAAGTTCCGTAATACAACTTTTTCGGTAATCTTCGGTTTCCAAAAAGAATATATGCCGGCACTCCGATCACCGGCACCGACAACAGAGCAATGACCCATGCGATCTTATACCCGGGATCGGCAGGCCTGTTGATGACCAACAGTACCAAAAACAAGCTGATCCCATCCAAAATAGGATTCAAACTATGCAAGAACGCCAAGTTGGAAAGATATGCCACGATCAAAACAAACTGCAATATCACCAATACAGCCACAACGACCAATCTGCTTGTCAACACTTTCAATATTCTATGCATGGCATCATTATAGCAAATAAAATGAGGCAGACTGTCCTGTTTCCGCCTCGTTTCCATTTCTTAACAACACTGTTCTCTATATTTCACAAAAGTATTATCTATGCACTTCTTTAGACATATGATACGGGATCGGCGTATCGATTATTGCCTGAAGCTTGCCGATCATATCCGCTATGATGTCATAGAGATCATTGCCGGTATATGCTAATTTATCATACTCAACATGATCGGGATCTATTTTACCGGTGTAGTAATGCCATGCATAATTTCCATAGTTCCGTATCTCATCCATGATCTTGGCTGTAAGTATCTTTTCTTCTTTACAATAGACAGACTGTTCGCAGATCTCCTGCTTTATAAACTCACAGAAGTAATCATAATCTTGATCCCAGTTTATATTTGCCCTCTCCTGTGCTTCATTTCTAAGCTTTTCCAGCTCCCGCAACAACTCTCCCTGCAAGCAGCTTGAAGTCCCCTTGTCAGGCACGTAATGAGCCCATATATACCTACATTCCGCCAGATATGTCTGATGATATCCACAATGCTTTAGATCTTCTATATTGATCCTATTGAAACGCAATCTATCCAACCATCTCATATCCACCCTCCAGGTCAAAGTAGTAGATATCCTTCACAGTTTCTCCTCTTTGATACAGCCAATGGTCCTTCGGTACATTCACTTCATTGACAAACTTTCCCTGCAATCTCTCCAATGTACGTTTTGAGGGTATATTATCCGGAGAACACGTAATAACAACATATTTCATCTCATAGGATGAAGCAGCTTCCTGCAATAAAAGTTTCGTGGCGTCATAAGCATACCCATGACCTTGATAGGATACATGGATACGATATCCGATATTTCCGGCATAAAGCAGCTCTCTGTTCATACCCACCCTAAGATCACAATATCCGATCCTGGTATTTGTACCATGAAGGTATATTCCATAATCTATCACATCATAGGGCACCGCATCAGAACGGTGATGTACTTCCTCTATAAGAATATCCACCGTATCACCTGAAATACGTTTCGTATGGATCAACCCATTCCTACGCAACCAATCAAATGTCTTCATAAGTTGATTATACACCAAACAAAAAACCCGGCTGCAGAAACGCAACCGGGAAAGAACACAATCGTAAGATTATATCCTAATTACTTCTTCTTTTTCTTGTTATTTACGACAAGAATGATAACAACTACAGCAGCTGCGGCAGCGAGTACACCAACCCAAACGATCGGGTTAGCATAGACACCTGTCTGTACACCGGAATTGTTGTTTTCCTTATCTACAGTACCGTGGTTCTGAGGCTTCTCGACATTGTTGTCGATCTTCGTCAGACCTTCCTTAGCTACATTGAAGTCATTCATGAGCATGGCAAGCTTATTCTTAGACAGATTTTCCTTGTCCTTAAGAGCGCCTACCAGAGCACTGTGTGCCTTCTCATATGCTTCATAGGAATCCTTTGTATAGCCGTTGTTTTCAACCTTACCTGCTACTGCAGATTCAGCTTCAGCAATCTTGTCAGCATCTGCCTTGAGTTCAAGACCCTTCATAGCAGCATCCAATGCCTTTGCGGCTTTGTCGATCACAGCCTGATCACCGGACTGCTTTGCAGCCTCAGCATCACTGATCTCCTTCTCAAGATCCTTAACACTGTTACTTGTGTATGCATCCTTATTCTGGAGCATATTGTTTGCACTGCTGATCAAAGCATTCAGAGTTTCAACATTAACTTCAGGAGTAGGATTCTGTGTAGGAACCGGATCCTGTGTAGGATTCGGTGACGGTGTTGTTGGCGGAGTAGGTGTTACTTCGTTGAGAACAAGTCCTTTCTTAGCATCGGACAACGCCTTTGTACCCTTAGCCAGATCTACCGGATGAGTAGCTTCATTAGCCAACAATGCTTCCAATGCCGTCTTAGCATCTGTGTATGCCTTCCAAGACTCTACTGTATAGACCTTTGTAGGATCTTCGATACCACTGATAAATGCATTTGCTTCTTCAATTGCGATAGAAGCAAGTTCTCTGTTTGTAGGATTGAATACGAGACCTGCCTTAGCAGCATTCAAAGCATCAATCAAAGTCTGAGCCTGTTCAACACTTGTATCATCGATATTCTTCTTTGCTTCCTTGAGAGCATTGACTGCCTGATCATATGCACGCCATGTGGAAACAGTATAGTTTTCCTTATCTTCAAGAACACCCTTCAATGCTTCATCAATAGTCGCAACATCAGCCTTTGTCTTAGCATTGTTCTTAGCATTCTCGATTGTGGAAACAGCATTGTTTACAGATTCCTGACTTACATATGCACCGTCCTTAACAAGCTTACCGGCTTCAATAGCCTTGTTGTATGCAGCCTTACTGCTTGTTGTCCAGTTGGATGTATCAACTGTTTCTGTCAACAATGCATTGAGTCTGTCCTTGTTTACCGCAGCATACTCACCCTTGATACGGATCATTTCATTGATTGCCGGAGCACCACCTGCCCAACTGATCTTGATATTCAAGACCTGCTTATCAGCAGGAACAGTGAAGACATTGATCGTCTGTGTGAGCTTACCGAGTTCAGTATACTTTTCATCACCGAGGAATCTTACGGATACCACAGCGTTGGAGATAGCATCGGCACCCTGAATGAACTTCAGGACGTTTCTGTCATTCTCATCGGATACTGTGTAGATGAGAGAACCTTCATCCGCAGCCGGAATAAATGCCGTGGACAAATTGCCATCTGTCAAATATTCGAAACGACCGTTTCTTGTATCGCCACCTTCACAAGAGAATGTAGGATCATTTACTTCCGGTACATAAGCACCACCGTTGATCTCAAGCTCCTGGAAACGGACCCACTTGTCGTTACCGGCCTTGTTTCTTGTGATCTCAAACTTGAGGAAACGACCGTTCTTGTTGATGTTCTTAGCTTCAGCAGCATTGTAGGAAGTCTCATGCAAAGGCATTACATCATTGATGTTGTCCTGGTTCTGAGCCTCACCTTCATTGTTGCCATCCTGCTTACCAATCGTCAAGATATCTGTCCACTTGCTACCGTCCTCGGAAATGGAGAACTTAGCATGACGAGGGAAGTCGATCTCACTGTCACGGCAAACTGCCTTGAAGTTATCGAAGTGGATCGTCTGGCCAAGATCGTAAACGACCTTCATACCTGCATTCTGAGAATTCTGGAGGATAGTCTGTGTTGTACGATCGCCGTCGAATACCTTGCCGGCATCAACTACATTGTAGTTTGTCTGTTCCTTGACTACGCTCTTCGGATAGATCTCGTTTGTGTTAACAACGAACTTCTTGATGTTGAATGTAACATTATCGTTTGTTGTATTGATGAGACGAACATAACGAGCATTTGTAGCGGACTTCTTGTCTGCTTCTACCCATTCATGACCGTTCTCAGATGTCTGGACCTTGATTGCATCAGCATTTTCAAGTGTCTTTTCAATGTTCTTGATCTCATGTACACGATCCATCTTGATACCGATGTACTGATCCTTTGCCAAAGTGATGTTGTCACCTGCTTCAAGCTCAGCCTTATCCATCAATACATTTGCACCGTGTTCCTTCAAAGAATCCACATTTGTATATGCTCTGGAGTTGAACAATACCTTTGCATTTACTTCGAATTCACGTACAGCTACCCAGAACTTATAGTTCTGTGTATTCTTCAGACGAACATACTGAGCTGTGATATTCTGATCGGAAAGATCAACGGAGATCTCACGCTTTTCAGCGAAAGATGCGATCTTATGCCATGTTGTACCGTCTGTGGAATATTCCAGATCGCAATTCTTGAGGTAATCGGAATCGTTATTGTTCTTACCCTGCAGAATATGGATCTTACCGAGAGTGATCGGCTGGGAAAGCTTCACACCGAAGTAGTCACCCGGAATCGTTGTGTTTGTGTTTTCAGAAGCTTGCTGACGAACATTGAAATGAACATAGTTGTTCGGGTTGCCATCGATCATGTCATTAACAGAACCGCTGTAGACCTTCCAACCTTCTGCATCAGAAGTACGGATAACTTCCTTAGTGAATTCAGGAGCTGTTTCCACTGTTGTAGCAACACGGAACTCACGCATAGCCGGCCACTTATTACCGGAGCCTGTAGCCTTGCACTCATAACGAACTGCCGTAACATTCTTCAATTCCACATTTGTGATATCGACATGTTCCGGATAATTTGTGAAGTCACCACCGATCTGCTTCCATTCTTCACTGCCTTCTGTCTTATACTTAACAACACCTGTGCCAAATGTATCCTGATGCTTGCCATCCTGGTTTGCACCATTGAGGATATGAACACCATAAATCGTTGTAGGCTTACTGAGATTTACCTGGAAGTACTGACCAACACCTTCATAACCACTGGACCATGCATGTGTATTGTTGTTACCGTCTACGATAGCGGACGGGTTTCCTGCATGCCAGTTTGTGATATTGGATTCAGCTGTAATTTTCAAAGGTTCGTTGCCGGCACCACCGGATACATAATCATTGATCGGACCGGAGAGCTTTTCCTGCAACTGAGCAGCGAGCGGAATCAATTCTGTAGAACCCGGATCAACAGCTTCCTGACCGTTCTTTGCGTCCTTCATGCAATGCTGAGAACGTGTAAGAGCATCACTTGCTGCTGTATAGAAGTTGTATGCAGAATAAGTGTCATCACTCTCCAAAGCCATCTCTGCCTTTGTGAAATCACGAATAGCAGATGTCAATTCCTTAAGGGAATCTGTAAACGGCTTCAACTGATTCTTGAACAGTTCATTCTTGGACTTAGCATGGAAACCATCACATGCATTGATGATCGTTTCCATCTCGGAGATGACTCTTTCACCAATACCGTCCTTGACATTACCTGCTGTCAAAGCTGTCTTGAATTCATCCAATACCGGCTTGAGTTCAACAGACTCGCTCAATGTCAGACCATGACCGTTAGGAGCAGGGTTGGACATATGCTTAGCAAGAGTATGCAGATCTTCTGCACATTCGGGTTCAATATACTTGAAGCTGTCATTCCAGCTCTTATCGGCATTAAAGCCCTTTACATTCCATGTATAGTCAGCCAAAGCAAAGATAGCAACCTTGGAAGGCTCGGATTCCTGCATCGGGTTGGAAACTGCACCATAGAGATCAGCAGGGTTGATGTCTGTATGGAGCAATTCACCCTTACCCATCAACATACGGCTGTGGTTGATATCATTAACCGGCCAGTTCAACCAGAACAAAGGAGCACGACGATCCTTGTCACCCTCTTTATTATGTCTTCTGAAATGATCCAAAGTCTTCTGTTCGATCGGCTGGCATACTGCTTCACCTGTCCAGAAGATCTGAACATCCTTAGGGAAACCCTTGTCGTAAATATTCAATTCAGAATAGTTACCCTGCCAAGAATGGTTATAACCCTGCGGGCAGAATACTGTATCGTAGCAATCGCCCTTCTTCTTAGCCCATTCAGAGACCTTGTTCATCATCTTAACAACGATGTTCTTGTCCAAGTTACCTACGTCATCGCCGAGTACGCCGAACTGACGAACACCTGCATCATAGAGCTGATCGAACTTTGCCAGCAAACGTTCGATCTCGGCATCTGCATCCTGTGCATTGAAGCCACCCATGAACGGGTGTGCTGTCCATACGAAGTGGCACTTGGAAGCATTACCAACAGCTACCTGCTGCTTGATGATCTCAAGCTGATCGGCAGGATAGAGCTCACGCCACTTACTTGTATGATACGGATCGTCCTTAGGTGCAAAGATGTAGGAAGTCATCTTAAAGTCACCACCGAACTTCATGAGGCTCATACGACCTTCCGGAGACCACGGAATACCATAATAACCTTCGATGAAACCACGGATATTTACATCCGCATAATCTCTCATCTCAAAGTTGCGGATCGTAGAACCGTCGATCTGGTTGAAGATCCACTTCAAAGATGTCAGACCATAGAAGGCAGCATCTGTATCTTTACCGAGGATGACGATCTCCCCATTGTTTGCGGCCATGAAATATGCACCGTACTTTTCAAACAAAGATGCGTCAACCGTGTAATGTTCCTTTACATAGTTATCAACGTAACCTTCAGAACCCTTGACACCGATCAAGATGTTTGTCTTTGTTGTGTCTTCAGATTTTGCATCTGTTACCTCAACCACCTTGTTCTTGATGCCCATGACTTCTGTCAAACGGTTACGTGTAGCGTCATCAACACCATTTTCAATAACGGCATTGACATTTTGGCTGATAATGAAATCGCCGTCCTTATACTGCATATCATGCGGTGTAGGATAGATTTCATAACCTGCCTGATTTTCCTCGGCATTGACCTTTGTTGTGAACGGAGATGCCACAGAGACAGCCATCACACATGCAAAGGCACAAGCGAGTACTTTCGTTAAAAGTTTTTTCATTGCTTTTTCCCTTTCTTTTACCGGTGTGTTCTTCCTATATACACACAAGTATATATCGTAATTATAACAGGACTACACACCAAAATGTATGCACTTTCAAAAAATATTTGAACAAAAAACAATCGAATTTCAGCTCATTAAAACGTATTCACACATATGATGTTTTACACATTGTAAAAGTCCACAAAAACACTGCATCCAAACTTCACTTTCCGCATCATATATACCACTGTACTTTCATATCTAAACAAAAGACTGCACCACAACTGTGCAGTCTTTCTATCTATGCAGCCGAACGAATCGTTTTGATATATGCGTTCAACAGCTTCACATGTGCCTCATCCGGCAAAGCTATCTCATCCCCGGTCAGGATCAACCCATCCACCAAGGAAACATGCCAATCTGTGATCTCACCATCCTTCACTGCCACAACATCCGGCAGATAGAATGTTTTGGATCCGGTCTTAGACGATGCAAATGTCTCACTGATATATTGCGACAAAACATCGAAATCCGCCTGTTCATACGGCTTAGCACAATCGATGTAATACACATCCACACCCAATTTCTTGGCCGCTTCATCCAACACCGGAGCCGCCAGTCTGCTCTCCTGTCCATCAGCTTTGGCAAAGAACAGAACGGCTGAACCGGAGTCTTCAAACACCTTCAACGATTCTTTTAAAGAGATCTCCAAAAAACTTGCATCTCCCCCCAGTCCATATGCCCCCATATCCGGTTTTATCGCATCAAGCTGAACATTACTCACGATCTCGATCGGTTCGGTCTTAAGGACCTGTTCTTGATCGGGATTGGGATGTACGAACATAGCCGCATACGCAAGAAGCAGACCGGCAAGCAATAACTGTTTCATAAATCACCTCACTGAGGAAAAACACCTATCATTCAGCCAGCTGTTTGACCTCTTTCTCTTCATAAAAACTATCGATCTTTTCACGTGTCGCCAAGGATCTGGAATATGCTGTCGCAGAACCACAAGATGCTCCAAAACGGAAACTGTCCACCGGATCTTTGGAACGAAGGTAGTTCATCAAGAAGCCCGCCACAAGCGAATCACCTGTACCGACTGTATTGACCGCTTCCATTTCTTCCTGTAAAGAGGCCTCAAACGTACCTTCATCGCAACACAAGAATGCCTTTCGGTTATTGAAAACCGCAATGGCATTGGCGACCCCTTTTGCGTGCATCTCCCGGACTGCTTCGATGCACTGCTCTTCGGTCTCGATCGAACGATCAAACATCACACTGAGTTCCTGTGGCGTAGACTTGATCATAAACAGTCCATCCCCAAGCATATCTCTCATCAAAGCAGGATCGGTATCCAAACATACTCTGACTTCCTGAGCAATGGCATCCCGCAACATCTTCTTAACATCTTCGGCCAGATATACCTGTGTATTGCCGGCCAAGACAAGATAATCCCCCTTGCTCAATCTTTCCGCTTTACCGGCCAGATTGGCCATATCATCGGATGTGACATACGGACCTGCCGCATTGAGATCTGTCGGTCCATCCGGACAACGAAGCTTAAGATTCACACGCGTTGCCCCTTCAATATATGTGAAATGCGGCAGGATATGCTCATACTTAGCCAAAAGACTGATGTAGAAATCTTTCGTAAACCCACCAAGAAAGCCAAGTGCTCTACTTGGAATACCGAGATTGTTTAACACGATGGAAACATTGATGCCCTTGCCACCGGCTTCATAATATTCAAGCTGAGAACGATTCACCGAACCGGCAGACAAAGCCTCATCAAACTCCATGTAATAGTCCAATGACGGATTCAGCGTACACGTAAAAATCATGATCAAGCCTCCGCTGTCAACGCTGTGATACGCACGATCAGCTTCACAGCCAATTCCAGCTCTTCCAAAACGCAGTATTCATAACGCCCGTGGAAATTCTCACCACCGTTACCGAGATTGGGGCATGGCACACCCATGAATGTCAAACTGGAACCGTCCGTACCACCGCGGATCGGCTCATTGAACGGCTTCACCCCGATATCTTTCAAAGCCTGCTCGGCAATATGAGATACCTCAGGTCTGTCCTTCAACACTTCCTTCATGTTCTTATATGACTGCTTGATCGTAAGATCCAAAACATGCTTACCATGCTTGTTATTGATATAGTCGGCAGCCTGCTTCATCAAATCCTGCATATGATCAAAATCTTCTTTCTCATGAGCACGGATGATATATTCCATGTGAGCGTGTTCCACATCACCCGTCATATCATGAAGATGGAAGAACGGCTCCCTATCACATGTATGTTCCGGACGGGCAAACTCCGGCAACATATTGTGGAATTCCACAGCTGTATTCAAAGCATTGATCATGCTGTCCTTGGCAGAACCCGGATGAATGGAGAAACCCTCACACTCAACGATCGCACTTGCCGCATTGAATGTCTCATCGGACCACGCATCGATCCGGCCACCGTCCATCGTATAGGCAAAAGCTGCCCCAAACTTCTCTGTATCAAAGTGTTCGGTCCCACGACCGACCTCCTCATCCGGTGTAAAGGCAATGGCAATACGACCATGCTTGTGCTCAGGATGTGCGATCAAATAGACCAAAGCCTCCATGATCGCCGCAATACCTGCCTTATCATCCGCACCAAGCAAAGTGGTACCGTCTGTGACCATCAAAGTCTTCCCCTTGACTGTCTTGAGATACGGGAAATCACTTACTTTAGTGACAATGCCTTCACTCAAAACGATATCTTCACCATCGTAATTCTCAATGATGCGCGGCTTGACATCCTTGCCGGAAAAATCCGGTGCTGTGTCCATATGTGCCACAAAACCAACCGTCGGACATTCATGATCGAGATTACTTTCCAAATGTCCATATACATAGCAGTATTCATCCACTGCCGCATCTACGATTCCAAGCTCCTTCAATTCCTTTACAAGGATATGAGCAAGATCGAACTGTTTCATTGTAGAGGGAGATGTCTCACTCTGCGGATCGGACTGCGTATCAACCTGACAGTATCCGATGAGTCTTTCTTTAACACCCATTGTCTTGACCTTCTTTCACAAAAAACAAAAACGGCGCACCCGGCCCGGCTCATACCGGACCGGCTTTTTCATGCGCCGAAAGATCTCTTAGATCTTATGAGTAACGTCCATATCGACGTCTGAATAATCTGTAGCTTCCAGAGAATCCTTGATCGTACGATCCTTATTCGGCATATTCTCCTTCATCATGCGTCCCTTGGACTTGACCGGCTGAGAGATCACAGCAGGGCCGGCAATACAGCCACCCGGACATGCCATACCTTCCAAGATATCTGCCTTGAAGCGATTGAACTTGATGAGATTCAACTGCTGCTTGCACTCCATACCGCCATTGGCAAGAACGGTCGTGACCGGCTTGTCATACTCTGCTTCCTTCAAAGCTTCCACAACAGCCGCCGCAACACCGCCGGAATAAGCAAAGTTTCTACCGTAGTTGGAAGATGTCAGATCCTCCACCGGCTCATATGTCTCTGCCGCAACACCCTTTGCGGACATCAAAGCAGCGATCTCTTCATATGTCATAACATAATCAACAGCAGAAACTTCCTGCATGGCCTCCTGCTTCTTGGCAACGCACGGTCCGATGAATACGACCTTACAATCAGGATGCTCTTTCTTGAGCTTACGAGCTGTAGCCATCATCGGTGTGACCGTTGTACTCTTGTTATTAACATACAGATCCGGATAATGGATCTTCAGCATATTTACAAAACCCGGACAGCAGGATGTTGTCATCGGCTTACCTGCCTCCTTGTGCTCGATCAATTCTTCTGCTTCCACCTTAGCGACCGCATCCGCACCGGCAGCCACTTCCAGACACTTTGTAAAACCAAGTGCCTCAATAGCCTTCATGATCTGACCAAGTGTGGCATCCTCAAACTGACCCTGAATAGAGGGCGCAACGATGGCATATGTCTCCACACCCTTGTTCAAGAGATCAATGACCTGAGAGATCCAGCTCATATCGGAGATAGCACCAAACGGACATGCCTTCAGGCAAGCACCGCAATTGATACATCTGTCTTCATCGATCTGAGCAATGTTTGCCTCATTCCAAGAAATAGCCTGGACCGGACAATGTGCATAACACGGTCTCTCTGTAACAACGATGGCATTGTACGGACAAGCTCTTGCACAAGCACCGCATTCCTTACACTTGGAATGATCGATCTGAGAACGTGTATCCCCCATGGAAATAGCACCGAAGTTGCAAGCTGCCATGCAAGCCTTGCTCATGCACTTGCGACAATTGTCTGTAACCTGGATCTTTTGGATCGTACAGCCATCACATGCCGCATCGATGACCTGAACGATCTGCTTAGGCTTATACTCTTCGAGATCGTTTGCCATCTTGCCCATCGCAAGACGAACTCTTTGACGAAGAACTTCTCTTTCCTTATAGACGCAACAACGGAATCTCTCACCGCCGAGCTGTACAAGCTGCTTAGCCTTGGCATTGACCTTCTCTTCCGAAAGATCATTGTCAAATGCTTCACGTGCAACCTCTACAAGGACATCAAACTTGAACTGACTGGAATCACTTGTAAAAATGCTGATCATATTGATAATCTCCTATCCTTCTATCTTTTAACGGGCATTCCGAAAACTATGCTCATACTGGATCCCGTTTTCGACCGACTTCAACTCCTCTTCGCTCAATACTGTCTTCAAGATCTCACGAGCAAACTCCAATGTTGCTCCCATGCCCCTACCCGTGATGACATTTCCATCTTTGACCGCAAGCTCCATCATGTACTCGCCGCCGAAAGAATCTTCATCAAAGGAAGGAAAACATGTATACTTTCTGCCTTTCAACAGTCCCATATGACCGAAGATGGACGGTGCCGCACAGATCGCACATGTCAGCTTACCACTGTCATAGTGCCTACGTACCGCATCCTTTACCGCTTCACATGCCTCAAGATTTGCCGTGCCAAGCTTACCACCCGGCAAAATGACTGCATCATATGCACTCACATCAACATCCTTCAGCACCTTGTCACAGATCAAAGTGACATCATGTGAAGACTTCACTGCCCTCTCATCCGTAATGGACACAAGATCGATCTGCTGACCTGCTCTTCTCAAAAGATCCACAACGATCAATGCCTCACACTCTTCAAAACCTTCTGCAATATAGATCAAACTCTTCATATATTCGACTCCTTTATATGAATACTGTCTTTTATGCCTTACGGGCAGTATCCTGCATTCGACATTATAACATCACATAGCACCATTCTCCTACAAGAAAAAGAAGCCCTCAGTCAGGCTTCTTACTGTAACATTTCATTCACTCATCATAAACATCCAAAAAACTGTAATTTTTCTTCCGATATTTGAAGCCGGGAAATGTATCCAACTGAACTGCATGCAATGCATTGAAGATATTATCTTCTACATCCGGATTGATCTTCTTCAGTTCGGCGATCAACTCCTTCACTTCTTTACGTTTGGAACTCAAGCCACTGTTTGGAATGCCCGCCATTTCCGTAAGACGACACGCACACTGAATGAAGTGCAGATCATTTGCCTCACACCAACGAATGATGTCTTCTTCCTTGATGCAAAACAACGGTCGAATCAGCTCCATTCCCTCAAAATTCTCACTATGTGATTTGGGAATGATCGTCTCGATCTTAGAGGAATAGAACATGGACATCAAAGGCGTCTCGATCGCGTCATTAAGATGATGTCCCAAAGCGATCTTATTGCAACCATGCTTTTGGGCCTCACTGTACAAAGATCCCCGTCTCATACGTGCACAAAGATAACAAGGTGACTTTGCACTCTTATCCGCCACTTCAAAGATCTTCGTGGAAAAGATCGTAATCGGCAATTCCAACCGGGCGGCATTCTCCTCGATCCGCTTCCGATTTTCCGCATTATAGCCGGGATCCATCACCAAATACACAAGCTCGGCATTGGCCATGTGATACTTTACATACATTCGCATCAAAACAGCCATTAACATGCTGTCTTTCCCACCGGATATACATACGGCGATCTTATCCCCGTCTTCAATCAGGTTATATCTCCCCACGGCTATCTGAAACCGGGACCACAGTTCTTTATGAAATCTCTTTGTGATCATCTGCTCGATCTTCTGCACTTCTGTTAACTCTCTGGCCATACTGTCCTCCAATCATGCGCTCTATTGTACCAAAAGAAAGGACCGTGTCACCACGATCCTGCATTTTATCAATTGTTGTTTTCCAACTTGCCGATCTCTCTCATATGTCTTCTACGATCGATCTCAGTCAAATACTTCTTACGAATGCGGATATCCGTAGGTGTGATCTCAACAAGTTCATCATCGTTGATAAATTCGATCGCACCTTCCAATGTCAGAATACGCGGCGGTACAAGCTTCATGGCTTCATCGTTACCGGTGGAGCGAACAGCCGTCATCTTCTTGTTCTTGATCGGATTGACGCCCATATCCATGTTCTTGGCAGAAACACCGATGATCATACCTTCGTAAACAGGCGTCTGCGCACCGATGAACAACTGCCCTCTTTCCTGAATGTTCCAAAGAGCATATGTCATGGCATTACCTGTCTCCGTGGAGATCAATGCACCGTTTTCACGCTGCGGGATCTCACCCTTGAAAGGCTCATAATCAGCCAATCTCTGTACAAGAGTACCTTCACCATGAGTCATGTTGATGAAGTCGGAACGGAAACCGATAAGACCTCTTGTAGGGACCATATATGTGATACGCGTATATGTACCGATCTCTTCCATGTTGGAAAGAACACCCTTACGAACATTCAATGCACTGATAACACTACCGGAATACTCTGTCGGTGTATCGATAACAACTTCCTCGACCGGCTCACATGTAACACCGTCGATCTTCTTCAAAATAACCTGAGGTCTGGATACAGCAACTTCGTATCCTTCACGTCTCATCTGCTCCAGCAAAACAGTCAAATGCAATTCACCACGACCGGAGACCTTGAATGTATCTGTAGAATCTGTATCTTCTACTTTCAGACCGACATTGACTTCCAGTTCCTTCTCCAGTCTTTCACGGATATTACGGGATGTGACATACTTACCTGTCTGACCGGCAAACGGAGAATCATTGACCATGAAATTCATGGACAATGTAGGTTCTTCGATCTTGATCAACGGCATCGGATCGGGTGCCCCCACCGGGCACAACGTATCACCGATGTTGATATCCGGAATACCGGAGATCATGACGATCTCACCACACTGTGCTTCATCCACGGAGATGCGGCTCAGACCCTTATATACAAAGATCTGATTTGTCTTTCCCTGATGACCCGTACCATTGGCATTACATACCTCATAGTTTGTACCGGCCTTCAAAGAACCCTTGTAAATACGTCCGATACCAAGACGACCGATATAATCATCATATGCCAATGCACAGATCTGCATCTGAACCGGCTCTTCCGTCAGATTCGGATATGCCTGAACATGATGAATGATCGTCTCAAACAAAGGAACGATATCCGTATTTGTATCATTCTCCCAATCGTAACGAACGATGCCGTCTCTTGCCACACCGTACAGAATCGGGAAATCCAACTGATCATCCGCAGCATTCAACTCCAGGAACAAGTCATATACTTCATCAATGACTTCCTGCCAACGGGAATCCTGCTTATCCATCTTATTGATCAAGAGGATCGGTCTCAGACCGATCTCCAATGACTTCTGCAGAACAAAACGTGTCTGCGGCATCGGACCTTCAGCACTGTCTACCAGAAGAATAACAGTATCCACTGTCTTGATGATACGTTCAACTTCGGACGAGAAGTCCGCATGACCCGGCGTATCCACGATATTGATCTTGTAATCCTGATATGTAACAGAGCAGTTCTTGGAATAGATGGTGATTCCTCTCTCTCTTTCCAGATCATTGGAATCCATAATACAATCCACCACTTTTTCATTGTCCTTAAATACATGGCTCTGCTTCAAAAAAGCATTGACCAATGTGGACTTACCTGCGTCAACGTGGGCAATGACCGCAATGTTGATAATCTTCTGATAATCCATATGCTCACCTCTCCTTTTTTTCTCGAAACGTGTCTATTATATTTTTTTAGTTCTGTAAAATCAACCAAAACCCTGTTGACAATTCCTAAATAATCTTTTATTCATCGATATTTTTGCAAAAAGACCGCAGGTTTCCCTGCGGTCACATACGTATTTATTTACTTGGCATCATGCACCACTGCATCCGCAGCCGCACGTCCGGATACGAAGATCTCAACGATAGCATTGCCACCAAGACGATTACCACCATGAATACCGCCGGTGACTTCACCAGCCGCATAAAGACCCTCAACAGGCTTACCCTTAGCATCCAAGACATGACGCTCGGCATCGATCTTCAGACCACCCATCGTATGGTGGGTGGAAGGTGCCAACAGTCTAACCTTCAACTTCACACCATCCAATGTATATGTCTCCGGCTTGTACTTGCCATTTTCATCCTTGTCAGCCTGACCGATCAAACGACTCCAACCGGTCTTGGTCACTTCCATCTTATCTTCCGTTCCTGTCATCAAAGCCTTGTCATATGCCTCGATCGTCTCCTTAATCTGATCCTCTGTACACTCAAAACCAAATTCTTTCAACAACTCATCCAATTCATCTACCGTTCTTGTGTACTGACGGCCCTCGACATCACTATCCCACAATGTGCGATCTTCATCCTTGGGTGTGCCGTATGGATACGGTCCCGGCACCGGCGCATCCGCATTGGCGATTTCCAAAAATGTACCGTTGGTATCATCGTATTCAACACCGTTGGCAAACTCGGCAATGGACAATACATCGCGTTCACTTGTCTCATTGACAAAACGCTTTCCGTTCTTCGGAGAGATATAGATGCTGTAGTCACCGCCGCCGAATGCCAGGTCACCATCATCAACCCAAGAGATCGGCATCATCTGTGCCCAGCCAAGGCCTATCACATCGGCACCGGCATCTTCCCCCATATCAATGCCGCTACCGATCAAAGAAGAACGATTTGTCGTCTCTGTATGATCGGTAATGGAACCCGGCTGCCAATATTCGTTGGTATCCATCACTCTCTGGATGTCCGCCGCATAGCCACCGGTCGCCAAGATCACCCCGTTTTTCGCGGTAAGTTCAAGCTTTGTACCATCATAACGAACCGCATTGACACCTGTCACACGACCGTCTTTTACGATCAAAGATTCTGCTCTCGTACGACGCATGATCTCATTTTCTTCATTCTGCAACAATGTATTTTCCGTTGTGGCAAAGTATGTATTCCAGACTGTCTTACCGTCTTTTCTCTTACCATCCGGATCCGGCTTGCCATCTTTATCCAGATCACATCCAAAGAAGTCATTTTCACGATTCCACAATGCACCGACGATGGTAGGCTGCTTTGTATTATCAAACAAAGCCCCCTGATCTTCCAACCATCCCTTCAGTTCCTGACCGTCTTCGATAAACTGCTTCACAAGCTCAGCATCACCATAGATCCACTTTGACGTATCCGCATTCGGACGAAGACCACCATAGTAAGTCTGGAAAATATGCAGATCGAGCGTAGAGAACAGTGTCAGATCTGTCTCGGCCTTGCCCTTCTCCAACTGTGGCTTTGCCCAGTCAAGATAGGCACGTATCTCTTTCTTTAACGCCTTGAGCGTTTCCAGATATTCCTCATGCACACCGGCCTGAGAGATCGCCTTGACATCCCCGGCCACAAATTCATGATCCTTGAAGTAATCCGGATCGAACGGCTTTTCATTCCAATTCAAGATCTCTTCCAAGATCGTGACATTACCGGCAGCCATCTTCACCTTATCATACTTCTGTCCTTTATATTCCCCCTGCGCAGCATTAGGATCGTTGGCATCCCATACAAGATAGTCCTGTACAGATTGGAACTGACCACCGGAAGCCACCGTATTACCACCGATCTCCGCATTCTCTTCCAATACCGCAACAGACATACCACTTTGAGAAGCCTGTACAGCCGCCGCCATGCCCGCACCACCGGCACCGACAACAACCACATCATATGCTTCCTTCACTGTTTCTCCGGCTTCCTTCTTGACCGTATTGGACGCAAAGGCATCCGCATCGGAAACATCAGCCTGCTTAGCCGCATTGTTCAACGCCTGCTTAAAACCAAGAGATGTGAAAGTAGCACCGGATACCGCATCGATCCCCGCACCGTTGGCAGCGATCGCATCCTCGATAAGCCACTCATATGCCGGTGTACCGATATGAGCTGTTTCTTTATCTGACTTCACATCGATCTTCTCGATCTTATCCTCTCCAAATGTCACATCCAGTTCGATCGGACCATTATATCCTTTTCCTTTGCCTGTATATGTACCCTTCTTATATGATACATCTTTGTTTTCATGAACAACGACCGCAGCCATGTCGGAAGTATCGATACCCCCCTTGTGCAAAGCATCTTCCACTGCCTTCATGATGGCATTGGATGTCACTGTGGCACCGGACACAGCATCCACATTCACACTATTCGCCTCAACGATAGCCGCCGGGATCTTCTCGATTGCCGGATCTGCCAAACCTTCTGTTTCTTTATGATCTTTTACTTCAACAGAAGTGATCTTACCATCCGCATATACGACTTCTACCGTCACATCCCCATTACGACCCTTGGCCGTTCCAGTCAAAGTCTGTCCACTCGGCTTAGAACATGCCGGAAGTGAACCAAGCACAGCTGCCGTCGCAAAAAGCCCAACGACAGATGCTCTACTGCAAAATTTAGAATTCATTGTCTACCCTCCCATAACCTGTTTAATAATTCACAAGTTCTGTATATTCATTTATAATCTCTGTAGCAGATACAGAGTCAAGACATTAGGAGAAAGACAATGAAGATCAACGAACTCTCACACATAGCCGGCATCCATCCCGAAACGATACGAATGTACCGAAAAAAAGGATTTCTACACCCTGCTAAACAAGAAAACGGATATTACGACTATACGATGGAAGATTACGTATCCCTGATCTACTTGAAAAAACTACGGGAATTCAACTTATCTCTGGACGAAGCACATACCTATGAGCACAGCACCGATGCCAGTGAGCTGGCATCTATCCTCGATAAACAAGAAAGTGCGATCGACCGTGAGATCGAAATACTGAAGTTGAAGAAACGCTACGTCGAGATTGAAAAGAGACATATCCGTGAAAGCTTTGAAACATCGTCATATGACGTGAAGATCATGCAGTCCATTGATGACAAGATAGATCTATACGACCTTTCCACTTCTTTTGGAAAGCCAGATGATAAAACATCTTTTTATCTCACCAGTACGCCCACCATCATGATTCCAAAAGAAGTCTTGAACTCTGCCGATTCTTCCGAAATAATCCGTCCCAAGATTGGTGTAGGCGCATATCGCTATATGTTGGAAAAAAGAAAGATATCCATCCCAAAGCAGGCCAATATCATTCCAAACGGAATATATATATCCCAAACGATTTCCCTGCACGATCTGAACTGTATTTCTTTATCATCTCTTTCTCCGATGATTTCCTACAGCCAAAAGATCCACAAACAGTTCGTTTCCGACACAACAGGATATTTGATACGTATACGGTATGAACAAGACAGACCGGTATACGACTTTCGTATCCGTGCTTGTATTATGGTCAATGACCGGAAAGATCCCGACACAAAATAAAGGGTGTCTTCTTATCATGGAAAACACCCTTTAAAACATAAAAAAAGCACTTTACAGTGCTTTTGTAATGGAGCGAGTGAGCAGAATCGAACTGCCGTGTCCACCTTGGCAAGGTGGCGTT
>X413_Lion__coassemble_61_pt1 | contig 39861 bp, 41 predicted proteins | sample X413_Lion__metabat2_high_PE_002 | metagenome-assembled genome bin X413_Lion | reverse complement strand
AATGAGTTATTCAGCTCGCTTTAAGTGCCTACCAACACCAGATTTGAAAGAACCTCATTTGAAAAGGGCTTCCATCCCGGTGATGAAAGACCCCGATATCTTTATTTCACTTTTCCCTTGCGATACTTGCATATATCCATGAACGGGCATCCTGTACAATCAGGATTTCTGGACTTACAACGATAGCGACCGAAAAAAATCATCTGGTGATGACACTTGATCCATCTATCTCTTGGAATCTTCCGCTTCAACTTTGTTTCGACTTGAAGCAATGTATCATCCCGTTTGGCAAGACCCAGTCTTTTGGCAATACGATTCACATGCGTATCCACCGCCAATGAAGGAATATTGTAACATTCTGCCAATATGACATTGGCACACTTCCGACCAACACCGGCAAGTGAAGTCAACTCCTTCATCGTTTGCGGAACTTCACCATGAAATCGTTCTGTCATACCCTTAGCCATCTCATGTATGCTTTTGGCTTTATTACGATACAATCCGAGCGTACGAATACTGTCTTCAATATCTGAGATATCTGCTTTAGCAAGACTTTCCGCATCCGGATATTTTTCAAATAATGCCGGGGTAACTTTATTGACGGATGCATCTGTTGTCTGAGCACTGAGGACCACCGCTACTGCCATCTCATAATTGTTTCGGTGCACCAGTTCACAATGTGCATCCGGATATAATTCATCCAAATGCGCGATGATCTCTTTTGGTGTCATGATCTTTCCCCTTTGATCCTATTTTCAATCGCATCAGATGTCATATTCTTGTTTTTCCAGTTTTGTAAAATACGATCAACATAAGGAATACTGAGCTTTCCCTGCACACTGGCCTCACGCAATGCATATAGGATCAACTTCTTGTCGATCGTTCTACCCCATTCTGATATCTTTTGCATCTCTGTCTCAGAAAGAGTTCTACCGAATTCAGATTCAAATGTATCGATCAAAGAAGAATCGACAATGCTGGCTGCTCTTGCAACATCTGTTTTATATAATCCTGAAAGATCCCAGTTGATACTGGATCCTTCTGCTTTAATAACAAGATATGACTTCATGCAAAGCAATGAAATGATGCGTCCCACTTCATCTTCGGTTTTACCGGTCTTACGGGCAAGGATCGCTGTATCGGGGATCATTCCATGTTCATTCATAAAGTCGATCAAAAGAATGATAACGATCTCATCTGAAGTCAATCCCAAAAATTCCAAATGATCCAGCACCCAGTCACGTCTATTAACAAATCTCTGCTCATACCACTGCATAAATACCCCCGATCCATTTTCGATTTTATGATTATCTCAGTTTTCTTTAATCTGTGCAACGACTTTTATGCTCAGTGAGTGTTATCAAATGTAGTGATTTTTGATAAACTGTCTAGGAAGGTACCTTATGATAAAACGTATTTTACTGACATTTATGACCCTGTTAAGTATCTACTCATTCAGTGCTGCCGTATACAGGATCTTCGAACCGACAAATATACGCGAAGAAGCAAATGCCTCTTCCTATATCAATTACAATTCACTGCGGGAATATATCCTGTCACAAGGTGACAAAACAGCCAATATATTTTTCTTTTACAGCTCACTGGACGATAATTGCATCTATGTAAAAAACACTATTATGCACAGTGTTGAAAAGGAAACCGGAATCGATCTGGAAGATATTATCGATATTGTAGATATCACCGAATTGGAAAAAAACATGACGACCAATCGCATCACAGCAGAATGGGGCATTCATACATGGCCGGCCTTCCTTTGTGCTTCGGCAGATGGCCAGAATATCACTGTAACCAAACCTCTGGAATGGAATCCGTCTTCTCCCATGACAGCATCCGATCTTGAACAGTGGATGTCTGAAAATGGTTTGTCACTGCAAGAAAAAAAATAATCGATTTCTCAGGCTTGATCCATCTCCCTACAAGGAGTCAATCCTTTTAATTTAGCTTATGGAATTTGTACAGTTCAGTACTTAACTGTCCCATCTACCGCAATTTCATACAATGCGTTATTTGAATATATTTTTCCAAATATATGGCTCTCATTGATTTTTGGAATCTTCGTTCTGCTGTCTATTTCAAAAAAAGAACCCATAAAAGGAACGTTGTCTTCGTTCGACTTTCAGGGTCCACTTCAATTGTTTTTATTCGATATGCATCTGAGGCTGATCGGCCCAGAGCGCTTCCAAACGATACTGCTTACGAGCATCCTCTGTAAAGATATGTACTACAACTTCTCCGATATCCACAAGCACCCATGGACTGTCAACGCCTTCTTTCATACGTACATGATATCCGTTCTTCTCTGCAGCATCTTCCGTATAGTCAGCCAAAGCACCTGCTTGACGAGCATTGTTTGCGGTACAAATGACGAAATAATCTGTATATGGATTGGCTGCTGTCATATCGATGACTGTGATGTCTCTAGCAAGCTTATCGCTCAATATCTTAGTAGTGATATTCAAAAGTTCAGACATGTTTTCCCTCCGTTTTCAAAATATATTCTTTAGACTGCTTCAAGACCAGTTCAGCGGCCTTCTTTAAGTCTTTTTTGGCAAGTTCCATTTCTTTGGAAGTATCATACCCTCGCAAAGGTTCGATCTTATCCGCAATATACAATATACGATCCAGATCCGACATTCCGTCCCCAAGCGTATGGTGTTCAATGGCATGGAGAATATCATCCCCCACCGGTCCCAGATTGTTTTTGATCCATACAGCACCTGTATAGGCATGCCATACTTTAGGATCCATATCCAAAAGTGCAGGTTGTCCATCTGCTACGATCATACGTGCTTCATCCATGGGCATTGCCTTGGTAATATCATGCAGGATACCTGCCTTCCATGCTTTTTCTTCATCAAGATGATGAGCTTGCGCCAGCACAACAGCTGTCTGAGCAACAGACTTGGAATGCTCAAAACGGGAAGGCTTGCAATGCAGTCTGGCAGCTTCTTCAAAATACCATCCTCTTTCAAGCATTACATGCCGAACAGAACGGGGAACAAGAAAAAATTCACCGCTTCGTGCTCTTTCTTCACTGATCTCACAGCCTTCCATCAATGTCACGGTATCGTCCTTGCACATTGTATGTACCACTTCCAGTTTTGCAAAATGCTTCAAGGCATTCTCCAAAAGAAACAGTCTTGCCTCCAGAGATAAAACACCTTTCCCCCAAGGCATCAGGTAGACCTTATTCTGCCTGCTTTCTTTCAATAAAGTACGTGCATAGGCAATCTCTTCTTCCGTTACCGGATCGAACGGACATAGCAAGATCATCCTCATGGCAGAAGGATCTTCGGCTCCTTTGATTTCTTATAAAGTACGATCGTGCGTCCGATAATCTGCACAACTTCACTCTTTGTCATCATAGCAAGGTCAAACCCAAGCTCTTTGAGATCATCTGTCGGTGCTGTCTTAAGCACGCTGATCTTTACGAGCTCACGGGCCCGCAGCGCATTATTGATCGTTTCAAGAAGCGTATCGCTCAATCCGTCCTTGCCGATCTGAAACAGCGCCCTTTCCGTCTGCGCAAGAGAACGCAGATATGATTTCTGTTTTCCAGTCAACATTACAACATAGCCTTTCTAAATGTCACATTTACATTCTTCGGTGCCTTAACACTGATCGTAGATACCTGTCCGGAGACACAGACCCACCCCAGTCCATCGATCACGCAGTCGACTTTATCATATTCCTTGCGAATTGACGAGGTCCAAAATTCATTTCTTACCGGTACCGGACGGAATAGTTCTCCATAATGCTTTTCCCAAAGAGCATCTGCATTTTCCGCCTTACCTCTGTGAATCGTCACTTTATCACTGAGATAGAACACAGCTGTTGCATGATCACATCCATACAGATCCACTCTTGCTAATCCTCCCAATGCAAAAGACTGATTCTTGTTGATCTGGTATACCTGTGGCTTAATGGTCCGGGCAGGAAGGATCGTCTTAAGATCGTCTTCCTTTACCTCCATCAGTATACTTCCGGCGATCTCAATACCGGGTGTATCAATATATTTTACCCCATCGATCTCCAACTCATTGAAATCGAGCGTTGTACCGGGATATCTGGAAGCAGTCAGCTGTTCACTCTGCAACAGATTATTCAATAAAGTACTCTTGCCGGCATTGGCTCTTCCCATAACAACGACAGGTCTACCCTTGCCATACAATCTTACAGCATCCTTCACTTCTTCAACACCAAGTCCCTGCAACTTACTTGTAATGACAAGACCTCGTACAGAGATGCCAAGTTCCTTCAATCTACCGAACACAAAACGAGCTGTCTTTTCATCACTTAATGTATCGGGCAGAATATCTCTCTTTGCAGCAACCATGATGATATCTTTATTGCCGATCCTTCTGGACAATCCAGGGATCATACCGGCCTCAAAATCAAAGAGATCCACGACCCACAACACCAAACAATCCATTCCACTGATCCTTTGCAAAACAATATCGGGATCAATGCCTGTTTTCATGGAAACAGTCAGATCATCATAGTGCATCAATCGAAAACAACGCTGACAGTATTCACTTCCTTCTTTCGGCGTATAGCCGATCGCTTTGGGATCATTGCATTGCAGCAATGCTCCGCATCCTTTACAATTCCCCATAATATTCACCTTTCTTCGGCATATTTTTCAGCAATGTGCACAATAGACGTGAGATTATTTTTACGCCTCGTCCAAAAATGTTATTGTCATTGGACAGTGGATCCACAAGGATCGTTGTAATGCCCATACGATTGGCACCCGCAATATCAGTAAGCACCTGATCGCCGACAGCTACCGTATCCTCCACAGTGCATTCATACCGCTTCAGTATTTTTTTATATGCAGTCTTCAACGGTTTGACGCAGAAAGAACAAAAATCAATATCCAGTTGTCTGCATCTTTTCTCTGTGATGGTCGAAACATTGTTGCTCATGACCACAGGACGTATGCCTGCCTTTTTCAAAGCCCGAACATATTCCTTTACACGATCCGGGATCTCTGTATCCACCGCACTTACAAGTGTATTGTCCATATCAAGAAGGACCAGTTTGATCCCTCTTGCTAACAATCTTTCAGGTACGATCGAAAATACATCCGGATAGTAGTATGCAGGTCTGAAAATATTCCTCATTCTTTTTCCCCGTCAAATAAGCTGATCTTTTCAAAATCATCGTGCAATTCATCGCTCTTTCCGACAGGATAATCCAGAATGCGACATTCTTCAATCCCTTTTCGTAAATACCAACCGTTTTTCAGCTCGATCGGCACAGAAAAGCCGCTTTCTTTCTGCTTCAGTACAATTTCCATCACACCAAGTTCGTGCTCCTCCGGATCGGCAAATATAAGCCTATCACCGGCATCGGCTCCCATACACATAGCAACTACACTGGGGTTTGCCTTCAACTTTCGACAGATCATCACACCTTTGGCAGGTCTGTTTGCCCGTGTCAGATCACTTGTCTTAATACGTTTGACAGCTCCGGAAACAGTCACAAATACCGCACTTGCTGTATCCGGATGCAATGCATTTCCATATGCTAAAGAGTCTCCCTTTTCCAGATTCATGGCTTTTACGCCTTTGGATCTCACACCGTTGCTGGGAATTTGATCTACCCCAAAGCAATATGACTGTCCATTGGCCGATACAAGCATGACCTCATCGTTTTCATAAACACAGAATGCATTCAAAAGCTCAGCATCGCCGATCTTCATAGCAGGAACAACTTTATTGTTACGTTCGATCTTAAAACCGGATACCGGTGTCTTTTTGATATAACCGTTGGATGCAACTGTCACGATGGACGCAAAAGTATGGAAATCTTTTACCAAGATAGCCGCTATGATCTTATCATCTCCATCAATGCGAACGACCTTGTTCAAATGCATACCTATATCTTTCCATTTTCCTTCATCGATCTGCCATACCGGAAGATATGCATAATTACCCTTTGATGTAAACAGCAACAATGTATCAAGAGTATCGCATTCCAGTGCGCCGATCAAAGCATCACCATCTTTCAGACCTGTCCGCTGACCTTGTGATGCATTGAAAGATCGCAACGAGACACGCTTGACATAGCTGTCGCGAGAAACCGTGACCATTACACGTTCATTTGCGATCATCGATGTTCGATCGATGACGATATCGGACACTTCAGCTTCGATCTTTGTTCGACGATCATCCCCGTATTCTTTCTTAACGGCCCGTAACTCTTTGACGATAACAGAACGCAAGACGCTCTCATTCTCGATGATCGCCTTAGTCTCTTCGATCCGGTTAACAAGATCTGCAAACTCTTCCCGCAACTGAACGATATCTGTATTACTCAACCGATAAAGACGCAAAGAAACTACAGCCTCTGCTTGTGCTTCATCAAATGCAAATGTATCGATCAAATTCTTCTTCGCATCCGCCTTATCTTTGGAAGAACGGATGATGGCAATGACTTCATCAAGAATGGATACAGCCTTCATAAGACCTTCTATGATATGACATCTCTTCTCCATCCTGTCCAATTCAAAGCGGGATCTGCGTAGCACGACTTCCCGACGGAAATCAAGAAAGGCATCCAGCAGATCTATCAAACCAACCTGTACCGGTCGCTTGTCAATGATCGCCACATTGTTGTAACTGTAATATACTTGCAGATCGGTATTCTTGTAGAAATAGTTGAGGATCATTTGGGCATCCGCATCTTTGCGTACATCCACAACGATACGCATACCATTTCGGTCGGATTCATCTCGTACGTCCATGATGCCGTCTATATCTTTGGAAACACGAATCTCATCCATTTTTTTAACAAGATTTGCCTTTACCACCTCATACGGTATTTCCGTTACAATAATCTGTTGACATGTCTTATCCTCCACGATCTCACACTTGGAGCGGATGACGATTCTGCCTTTACCTGTCGCAAAAGCATCGCGAATGCCTTTTTCTCCCTGTACGATCGCACCGGTCGGAAAGTCCGGACCGGGAATGATCTGCATCAGATCATCCAATGTACAGTTGGGATGTTGAATACGATAGATCGCCGCATCCGCCACTTCCCGAAGATTATGCGGTGGCATATTAGTAGCATACCCTGCCGCAATGCCACTGGCCCCATTGACGAGCATGACTGGAAACGGAACCGGCAAAACAGTCGGCTCATTCTCCGTGTCATCGAAATTCGGTGTCATCTCGACCGTATCCTTATCCAGATCATCTTCCATGACCTGTGTGACCTTTGCCAATCTTACCTCCGTATAACGCATAGCCGCCGCCGGGTCATCATCTATGGAACCGTTGTTACCATGCATATCGATCAACGGCAGACGGACCTTCCAATCCTGCGACATACGTACCATGGCGTCATATACAGACGTATCCCCATGTGGATGATAATTACCGATGACAAGACCGACCGTCTTAGCAGATTTCCTATATGCATGATCCCATGTATTACCATCGTGATACATTGCATATAAGATCCTTCGCTGCACCGGTTTCAGCCCGTCTCGTGCATCCGGCAATGCCCGCTCCTGTATGATGTATTTGGCATAACGGCCAAAGCCATTGCCCATGATGTCCTCCAACAGCTGTGGGACATACCTTGTGTTGTCTTCGATCTTTTTCTTCTTAGCCATCAGTCTTCCACCTTAAAATCATCTTCCAGTGTAAACGAAATATTTTCTTCGATCCATCTTCTGCGTTTTTCGGCATTATCACCCATCAATGCCGTCACGCGCTTATCTGCCATGGAATTGTCATCGATCCCCACGCGGATCAAAGTCCGCGAAGCCGGATCCATTGTCGTCTCCCACAACTGCGTCGCATTCATCTCACCAAGACCTTTATATCTTTGAATATCACACTTTCCGTACTTCGCTTTCAATACATCAAGTTCTTCATTTGTATAACAGTACTCACTATGCTTACCCTTTGTGACTTTATACAAAGGTGGCAGTGCTATATACACCATGCCATGCTCTACGAGCGGTCTCATATACCGATAGAAGAAAGTCAAAAGCAAGATCTGAATATGCGATCCGTCATCGTCGGCATCGGTCATGATAATGACTTTATTGTAGTTACTTTCTTCCCAATTAAAATCCGCACCGACACCGGCTCCAAGTGTATAGATCAAAGTATTGAGTTCTTCATTCTTCTCAATATCACTCATCGAACATTTTTCAGTGTTCAATACCTTACCACGCAATGGCAGGATGGCTTGATAATGAGAATCTCGACCCTGCTTTGCCGAACCACCGGCGGAATCACCCTCAACAAGGAACAGTTCTTTGATGGAGGCGTCTTTTGTTTGAGCAGGGGCAAGCTTACCGGATAACACTTTCTCATTTTTCCCGGAACGACGTCCTTTACGTGCTTCGTCACGCGCCCTTCTCGCTGCTTCTCGGGCTTGCGAAGCTTTCATCATCTTATGGACAAGGGCATCGGATTGCGTTTTATTTTCCCCCAACCAGAACGCAAACTTTTCCGCCACAACGGAATCCACCGCCGCCTTGGCCTGTGGCGTTCCGAGCCTGCCCTTTGTCTGACCTTCAAACTGAAGCATCTCTTCAGGCACGGAAACACTCAAGATCGTAGTGAGTCCCTCACGTACATCCGCACCTTCCAGATTCTTGTCTCTGTCTTTTAAAAGACCGCTTTTACGAGCATAATCATTGACTGCTTTTGTAAAAGCACTCTTAAACCCGGCCTCATGTGTACCACCGTCCGGGGTACGCACAAGATTAACGAAAGAATACGTGTTTTCCTGATATCCGTCATTATATTGAAAAGCACAATCCACATGGATGCCTTGACTGTCACCGGTAAATTTCACCGGGGCCATAAGGACATTCTTGTCTTCATGCAAGTAATCCAAAAATGCCGTCAATCCGTCTTCATAGCAGAATACTTCGTCCGCCTCATGTTTACGACGTTCATCCTTCACTTCCAGCGTAATCCCGGAAAGCAAAAAGGCCTCCTCTCTTGCTCTTTCGCAAACGGTGTCAAATTTGAATTCCGTCGTCTGAAAGATCTGCGGATCCGGTTTAAAGCGAACAGAAGAGCCGGTCTTCTTTGTTCTGCCGAGATGCTCCAGTTTACCTACAACACTTCCACCCTTTTCAAATCTCATTTTAACAAGCTCACCTTCATGAGCCACTTCAACTTCAAGCCACTCACTCAGTGCATTGACGACCGAGGCACCTACCCCATGCAGACCTCCGGCAGTCTTATAACCCCCTTGGCTGGAGAATTTACCGCCCGCATGCAGAACAGTAAAAATGACTTGCAATGTATTCATGCCCGATGCATGCATACCGATCGGCATACCGCGTCCTTCATCACTTACCGTACAACTGCCGTCATTTTCCAATGTTATGGTAATCTTTTTTCCATAGCCGTTCAAAGCTTCATCTACCGCATTGTCCACCATTTCCCATATCAAATGATGTAGGCCATGTGTATCAGTAGAACCGATATACATGCCCGGTCTCTTTCGTACCGCTTCCAGACCCTCCAAGATCTGGATGCTGTTATCATCATAGTTTTGTACCATTTTGTAACCTTTTCCTTGTGTAAATCGTATAAAGGCGTATAAGAAAACAATTCGGATGATTTTTGTTTCCTGATTATGCACATTCCACCATAAAAGGCAATGTTATGTCCGGCCTGCTTTCTATGCCACGGGTGACATTCTAACATGTTTTTCGCATTTGTAATGCAACCTCACATTAAAGTTTTAAAACAAAGTGAGAATGACCAAATAAAAAGACCATGCTTATCACATGGTCTGTTGTTGTCAAGAGGCGGCATGATACAACTTATAATATTCTCCTTTTTTGGCCAGAAGTTCTTCTCCTGTGCCCTTTTCAAGAATGCCCTTTTCCGACATAACGATGATCTCATCGGCATTACGAATCGTAGACAAACGATGGGCAACAACGATTACTGTCCGCCCTTCAGCCAGCTTATCCAATGATTTCTGTATCTGCATCTCGGTCGCATTATCCAACGCACTCGTCGCTTCATCAAGGATAAGGATCTCCGGATCCTTCAGGAATACTCTGGCAATGGAAATACGCTGTCTCTGGCCACCGGAAAGACGCATACCACGCTCCCCGACATAGGTATCATAACCATCCGGTAAAGTCATGATATAATCATGGATCTCTGCTTTCTTGGCTGCTTCCACGACCATCTCCATAGAAGCATCAGGTGTCCCGTATGCAATATTTTCGCGGATCGTACCGGCAAACAAGAATACATCCTGAGCTACGATACCGATATTGCGCCGCAGTGCCGTTCGTGTCATATGACGGATATCGATACCATCAATAGAGATCGATCCACTGTCCGGCTCATAGAAACGCGGAATAAGATTACAGATAGTCGACTTTCCCCCGCCACTTGGTCCGACCAGTGCAGCAGTATGACCTCGTTCAATATGCAAAGAAAGATTACTGATAACACGATGCGTATCATCACTTCCGTAATGGAATGATACATTCTTGAAATCGATCTCCCCATGCAGTCTACCGGGATCCACCGCATCCGGCTCATCCTGCTCCTCGGGAATATCCATGATCTCGCAATATCTCTTAAAGCCGGACATACCTTCCGCAATTTGTTCATATGTATCCACAAACTTCTTGACCGGTGTCAAGAATGTCGAAATATACAGGATATAAGCGACAAAGTCACCACTGTTGATCTCTCCTCCGATAAAAAACAAACCTCCGAAAACGATCACGATCAAATAGATCATATCAGTGAAAAAATTCATTCCCGAATTAAACAATGCCAAATACTTATATGCTCTACGTCTTGCCGTCTTATATTCTTCATTGGCCCGATCGAACTTCTCATATTCCGTATCCAAGGCATTGTATGCTTTTGTCACTCTGACACCGGCAATACTTGTCTCCACTTTGGCATTTATCTCACCGGTCTTTACACGGGCAGTCGCAAAAGCATCCAACTGCTTCTTCCTAACCATGATGGAAAAGATCGCTGCGATCGGCAGAGACAGGAAAACAATGATCGTCAATTTCACATTGATCGTCATTAACATAACGAATGAAACGATCAAAGAAACCGCAATGATAAATATGTTTTCGGGTCCATGATGCGCCATCTCACTAATCTCCTGAAGATCGTTGATGATACGCGACATGATGGTGCCTGTCTTATTTTCATCAAAGAAAGAGACCGGAAGTTTCTCAATGTGATGAAACAGCTCCCGGCGCATATCCGCCTGGATCAAAACACCGCATATATGCCCCCAAAAATTGATGAACAAATTCAACAAAAGTTTGACTATATATATGATTGCAAGACCAATACACCACCGCAACATCATCTGAAAATTGCGATCAGGCACGTACACATTGATCATCGTGCGTACGATCATAGGCATAAACTGGTCGGCCATGCCCACAAAAAAAGCCGCCGCAAGGTCGAGCAGGAACAATACCATATGAGGTTTGTAATACACTGCAAATCTTTTTAACATACACTATCCCCCTTTTTGATTTTAAATATCATAGCATAAACTGATATCCTACTCATCCTACATGCTTTCATTATGGTAAAATAGCAAATAGGAGGAATAGACAATGGCAGCAGACATACTGGTCATCATCATCAGCTATCTTTTCGGTTCGATCCCCTGGGGACTTGTGATCGGAAAAGTATTTTATCATAAAGACATCCGCAAAGAAGGCAGTGGAAACATCGGAGGAACGAATGCCGGCAGAGTACTTGGCAGACCGGCAGCTATTGCCGTTACACTGTTGGATGCCGTAAAAGCATTCCTATCCATGACAGCCGCATATTTCATCGCTCCCAATGCCATCATTCCGGCAGGTCTGGCTTGTGCATTCGGTCATTGCTTTCCGATCTTTGCAGGCTTTAAAGGTGGTAAAGCCGTCGCTACAGCATACGGCTTCTTCCTTGGCATCACATTGTATATCACAGGACATTGGTTCTGGAACTTCTTCTGGCCGATCATCCTTTTCTTTGGCATCCTGTATATGACAAAGATGGTATCTGTATCTTCGATCTTGGCAGTGTCCATAGAAGCCATAACATCCTGTTTTGTCGACCATAACATCCTGTTGTCGTCAGCTCTGATCGCTCTGGCTGTATTTATCACATATCGCCACAAAGCAAATCTGATACGCGTTAAAAACGGTACGGAAAGTAAGATCACATGGATGGGTTAAAAAATAGGAGTCTTATCCAAAAGACTCCTATTTTTTTTCTTCATCCCAACAGCAATACTCCGATCATAATGAGCACTTGTGCCGAAACATATGTCTCCATCACACCATGTATGGAAGGGTCGGCAAACTTCTCCCATGCCACCAAACTGTCGCTTATCATAAATAAAAGTGATCCTCCCCAGAGGCATCCCCAAGCCGACAATGAAATATCGCCATGTAGTAAACAAGCACAAAGACTCATAGATGAGATCATCACGATGTAAAAAACAATCGGCTTTTTCCAATGATCCTGTGCATACTGCATCAAACTGTGATAAAAGAGAGACGCATACGCTGCATAGAACAGCACTGCCATCAGACACTTTGCTGAAACAGCCGGCACATGCAATCTCAAAAACATAAGAAGATATGCCACATGTCCGATCAAAAATGCACATAATCCAATCAGAAACGAGCGATCGCTTTTTCCCATCAAACTGATATCCCCGATCCATCCGAAGACAAGTGCCACGACCTCAGCAGGATGGACCGACACATGAAATCTAAAGCAGCACGATATATACAACACAAGGATCAAAGGAATGAGAAACGGTTTAGTGTACCGGCGATCTTTGCCTTTATACTTAAAAACAAGATCTGCCCCCCAGCAGCACACCAAAGCAAAAATGATCAAAAACATAAAAGAGACAAGTTCCTTTCCTTGTCTCTATTTTACAAAATATTTACATGCTTTAGAAGTCATCAATCGTACAAAACTTTACTCAAGAAATCTTTTGCACGTTCACTTTGCGGATGAGCAAAGAACTCTTCTGATGTATTCTGTTCAATGATGCGCCCCTGATCCAGGAATACGACCTTATTACCGACTTTTCTTGCAAAGCCCATCTCATGTGTAACGACCACCATCGTCATTCCTTGTCTGCCAAGATCAGTCATAACATCCAAAACTTCCTTGATCATTTCCGGATCCAGTGCGGATGTCGGTTCATCAAATAACATGATCTCCGGATCCATGCACAGAGCCCTGGCAATGGCCACTCTTTGTTTTTGACCACCGGAAAGATTGGAAGGATAGCTATCGCATTTGCTTTCCAGTCCAACTTTCTTCAAATATTCTTTGGCGATCTTTTCTGCATCCTCACGGGATCTTCCCAATACCTTTACCGGAGCCAAAATACAGTTTTCCAATACCGTCTTGTTGTTAAACAGATTGAAATGTTGAAAGACAAAACCGATCTTCTTTCTTTGTTCTTTGTACTTCTGCTTGTTGGTGGGATCCATTGGCTCACCATCCAGCAAGATCTCACCACTGTCATGTGTTTCAAGACCATGAAGACACCGACATAATGTGGATTTACCGGATCCGGAAGGACCGATCAGTGAAACAATATCCCCGTCTTCGATCTTAAGATCGATATCCTGCAGGGCATGCAGGCGTCCGAATCTCTTATTTAAACCTTTTACCTCAATCATGTTCTGCGAGCCTCCTCTCCACATATTTGGAAATCATGGAGATCGTTACCGTCATACACAAGTACATCACCCCTGCCGCAAGAAGCGGAGGTACGTAATCAAAGTACTGTTTACCAAGGATCTGTGCTGCATAGAGCAATTCCACCGCACCGATCGTAGAGATCAAAGAGCTGTCTTTGATCAAAGTAATAAATTCAGAAACAAGCGGGGGGACGATCCTCTTGAATGCCTGCGGGAGGATGATCTCCTTCATCATTGTTCCATATCCAATACCAAGTGTCTCGCATGCTTCCCACTGTCCTTTATCAACACCCTGGATACCTGAGCGGATCAATTCTGCCTGATATGCACCGGAATTGAAACTCAATGCCAAGAAGCCTGTAATATATGGATCCATGCGGATACGCATACCTGTGATCGATTGATAGATGATCGGAAGCGCCAGATAGAAGAACATGATCTGAAGCAACATCGGGGTTCCACGAAACAATTCAATGTAGAGACCTGACAGAAAATGAAGGAATTTACTATGGGAGAGCTTGGCAGCCGCCAAGATCACACCAATGACGCACCCTACCACGATAGCTCCAAGAGCCAGCACAAGCGAGATACCGGCCCCCTTCAACATGAACAGAATATTCTGTTGCGACAAGATAGTACTCATTCTTCGCCTACCATCCACTTGTTGACGATCTCTGTCTTTTCTTCGCTTTCATTGAAAGCCTTGATCGCTTCATCGACCTTGCTCATAAGCTCGGTATTACCTTCCTTGGCAATAACAAAATTTTCTTCTTCCTGCAGTTCTTCGCCCAACACCTTGAAGCCGCCTTGCTTCTCATAGTTGCTTGCAACCGGCTCATCCATTACGACCGCATCCACCGCTCCGGACTTCAAAGAGGCAACTGCCACCGAGGCATCGGAAAAAGTCTGAACCTTAGTTCCCTTGATGCCATTTGCACATTCCTCACCGGTAGAACCCATCTGAGCGGCGGTGATCTTACCATCCAGATCGGAAGAACTCTTCACATCGGAATCTTCAGTCACAAGCATGACCTGAGCAGACTTGTAATACGGTTCAGAGTATTCAACTTTTCTACTTTCATCATATGATATGCCGGCTACGACAAGATCCAACTGATCGCCATTCAATGCCGTGATCAAATTTTCAAAAGACATCTTGCTCCACTGAAGTTCATAAGAAGAACCGTTCTCATTCATCCAATCAACAAGCCATTCCATCATCTCAACATCAAGTCCCCCAAGCTTACCGGAAGTATCGATCGTATCGAACGGCGGATAATCAGGAGAAATACCGACCACCAACGGTGTCTTACCGTTTTCGGGTGCGGCGGAAGATGCAGAAGAACTTTCTTCCTTTGTACCGCAGGCTGTCATGCTGAGAGCCATCACTGCGGCCAAAAATGTTTTTGTCAGGTTAATTGCTTTCATGTTTTTTCCTCAACTTTCTTCATTTCCGGCAACGGCTCCCAAACAAAAAGCCGTCACCTGTTTCCAGAGACGACTTAAATCGCGGTACCACACTGGTTGCCGGTGAAAACACCGACCTCTCGATCCTTAACGCAGATTCACGTTCTCTGCTACTGCCGATTCACAGAGACTTCTCCCAGATGCGGTTCACTGAAATTCTGCCTACCGGGCTCTCACCATCTCCCGGCTCGCTTAAGACTCCTGTCAGCTACTCTTCTGTTCATTGAAGTTGCCTACAATGTAATGCTTACAGAAGTCTTTGTCAACAAAAATTTTTAATCAATCCATGTCTTTGAGGAATGCGACATAAGCACGGTATCCCTCATAAACATCTGCTTTCGAAACGATCTCACACGGAGAGTGCATATTCTGGACAGCAATACCCGCATCGACTACATCCATGTTCAGATTTGCAGCGATGTAAGCAATCGTTCCGCCGCCACCCTTGTCGACAGAACCGAGTTCACATGTCTGGAAAGCCACATCATTATCATCCATAACTCTTCTTACCTTTGCAAAATACTCGGCATTGGCATCATTGCATCCGGACTTACCACGGGCACCCGTATACTTGTTGTAGCAAATACCACAACCGAAGTGAGCGGCATTCTTCTGATCGAAAACACTGTCATACAACGGATCTACTGCTGCGGAAACATCACTGGAAAGCATTCTGGAATTAGCCATTGCATGATTGAGATCCACCAATGTGCAATTACCCTGCAAAGCCAAAAGCTCCGCAACAATATGGGAGAAGTATGCCGACTGCATACCTGTGTTACCCATGGAACCGATCTCTTCCTTATCGACCAAAATGCAGCAGGATGTTCTCTCCGGTTCTGTCAGCTCAAAGATCGCTCTCATGGATGTATATGCACATACGCGGTCATCATGACCATAACCCATGATCATGCTACGATCCAAACCAAAATCCCTTGCCTCACCGGCCGGAACAACTTCCAATTCAGCACTCATGAAATCATCTTCTTCAATATCATACTTTTCTTTCAAAAGATCAAGAACATACTTCTTTACCGGGTCCTTTTCGCAATCCTTTGCCGGTACAGAACCCACAAGGAGATCAAGATCCTCACCGTTTACGATCTCAGAAGCAGATCTCTTCATCTGATCGTTGGAAAGGTGAACAAGGATCTCTGTAATACCCACAACAGGGTCTGTCGGATCTTCACCGATGGCAATATTGACAACAGAGCCGTCCTTCTTGCATACCACACCATGCAAAGCCATCGGACGTGTTGTCCACTGATACTTCTTGATGCCACCGTAGTAATGTGTATCAAGCAAAGCAAGACCGTCTTTCTCATACAGCGGATGCTGCTTCAGATCAAGACGCGGTGAATCAATATGCGCACCAAGGATATTCATACCTTCTGTCAAAGGTTTTTTACCCATAACGAAGAGAACGATGTTCTTACCGCGATTGATAGAATAAAGCTTATCACCCGGCTTTGCTTCCTTTACATCGGCAATGTTCTTAAATCCATGTGCAATGGCTTCCTTCTCACTCTCTGCCGTAAATTCGCGTTCTGTCTTTGCATTTGACAGGAATTGACGATAGTCTTCATTGAACGCATTCAAAGCATTCAGCTGACCTTCATCATACTTTTCCCAGACTGTCTTCATAGTCACTACCTCCTTCGATCATGTCTGAATATATCCAAATATCGCCGTTCTCCCGCCATCTGCACGACCATACCACGATCGGTATGATCCAGCACCTTCGTTCGCAGAACAACTGCGTATTTCTGGAAATCACCCAATTTATCATACGGGATCTCAAAGATTCCTTCATCTTCTTTCGGATACAGAAGATCCAATATTTTCTGCGTCATTTCTTCGATTCCTTCCCCCGTAAGGCAGGAAGTCAAAACACCACTTTCCGTACGTTCCCCGTCCGTCAACAGATCACACTTGTTGAACACCCTTAACAAAGGGATCTTATCAGCATGGATCGTACGCAAGGTATCCATAGTGACCTGCATCTTATGTTCATGATCGGGATCAGAAAGATCCACGACGTGGATCAAAAGATCGGCATCTACCGCCGCATCCAACGTACTCTGAAACGCATCGACCAGTTCATGAGGAAGATCCGACACAAAGCCTACCGTATCGTACAAAAAGAAAGACATCTTATCATATGTGATCTTTCTGACGCTTGTATCCAGTGTAGCAAACAACATATCTTCTTCAAAGGCAAAAGAACCTGCACTCTGAAATCTTTTTACACAAGCATTCAACAACGAGCTCTTTCCGGCATTTGTATAACCAACAAAAGCCGCTCTTTTCATCATCGTCTTTGAACGTCTTCGCTCATCCTGCCCCTTTTGCACAGATATGGCATCCAACTCTTTTCGCAATGCCGCAATACGCTTTGCATACTTTCTTTCGATCACAGCCGATCGCATCTCACCCGCACCACGGTTATTAAAGGAAGATCGGGAATGTTCGCTTTCTTCTGTATTGGCACTCAATATCCTAGGCAGATCATACTGCAATCGTGCCATCTCTGTCTGCAGCTTAGCCTGTTTGCTACGAGCCCGCAAAGAGAAGATACGAAGTATGACCGCAGTACGGTCTATGACATCCACACCACATACATCGGCAATTCGCTGTGCTGTCTGTACACGCAATGCATTTAAAAATACGATCCCATCCGCCTGACTCTCACGTATCGCATCCGCAAGTTCCGTCAATTTCCCGGATCGAAAAGCAGTATGAGGATCCATGGAGATCGACTGCTGTGTCACTTCCCGCACCACGTGCATTCCGCATGCCAAGATCAACTCCCGACACTCCTTCATCGCTGCTGCAAATGCAGAACGTTCCTCTTTCAAAGAAACACCTGCCAATATCACATTTTTCATACATGATCCTCAATTTTCTTCACAAAAAACGAAACCCCAAGCCTTTGTCCGAACTTCTCGCCTACTTCCGGCAATTCTCCGGTTTTCATAAAACCAAGTCTTTGATGGATCTTCTCACTTGCCATATTGCCACATGTAATGACCGACACGATCATGGATCTCCCCATCTGTCGTCCCAACACCATGATTTCCTCCATCAACCTTTGCCCGATACCTCGGCCACGAGCCTCACTCTTTACATATACCGACAGATCCCGGGTAGACGCAAATGCCTCGCGCTCACTGTATGGCGAAAGATATGCATATCCAAGGATCTCACCTTCCTCTTCCCATACGATCCAAGGATCTTCGGTCAGGATGTCATGTACCCTGGTCGCAAACTTTTCCGGTGACAACGGTGTGATCTCAAAGGTGGCCGTATCGGTCAGGATGTAATGGTTATAAATGGCAAGACATGCCGGAATATCCTTCTCACACAATGCTCTGATCATCGCTCAAATACCGTCTCACCTTCACATACCGTCATCATGATGCGGCATGTCGGAATATCTTCAGGGCTTGTTTCATGTGGGTCTTTTTCCAAAACAACAAAGTCCGCATACATATCCTTTGCAAGACGACCACGTTCTTCCAACCCCAACAAACGAGCAGATCTTTCTGTATAAGAAAGCAAAGCTTCATCAACAGTCAAAGCTTCATCCGGATTCAAGGCAGTACCGTTCGAAGCTGTTCTAGTCACTGCCAGCGAAATGCCCTTAAGACAATCCGGGGTGCATACCGGAGAATCCGATCCATTGCCACAAAGATTATTCAACATCAATGTGCGGTAGGGATATGCATCTTTCTGAAGGAGCTGTGGCACACTCTCTTTGACAAGAGATGCATCATCTTCAATAAATAAAGATTGAAAATAGCAACCGATTCCCAATTTTTTGATCTTGGTAAGCTGATCTTGGCGAATGATCTGACAGTGTACGATGCCATCTCCAAGCGGATTGCCCTCATACATCTCATCGGAGAACACCGCCAACACCTGATCCAAGGCAGCATCTCCGATACAATGCACGATGACCCCCATATTAAAGCGATTCGCCATCTTAACAAGCAATCTGAGGTCATCTTCTTTATACAACAGATCCCCCGAAGCATCGCCCCCAACATACGGCTTGGACAAAGCTGCCGTTGCAGCCCCAAGAGAGCCATCTGCAATCAGCTTCAAAGGTCCGATCGTGAAGTGCGAATGTGATACCCCCTGTGTATATCCCTCATCGAGAAAGGAGGCATATTCGCCCGCCGTCTTGAATTCACACTGTTCCACGATATGCAAATGCAAGCGATCTTGGTAAGAAAGCTGCTCATAAGCTGTCAGCACCGGACGATAGTCATCGGTCACAGACAGAAAATCATCGGTCCCCACAGCGGTAATGCCAAAACGTGCACAATAGTTTTCTGCTTCCAGGATCATATCTTTAATCTCTTCCACATCCGGTTGTGGCATCTTGCTCTGTACAAGATCGACTGCCTTCTCGCGCACGATACCGTATTTCAGATCGATCTCACCACCCGGGCATTCCGTATCCGCATCGATTGCCATCATATCCAACGCCTTTGTATTCAATACCGCTTCATGACCACATACTCTACGCAAAACAATTGGTCTATCGGTCGTAATACTGTCCAGGAACGCCCTGTCGATGCCACCGTCTTCAAACGTCGAATCATCATATCCACGACCAATGATCCACTTTCTGCCGTCATTGCATGCAGCCCGGACTTTCTCCTCCAGTTGATGGCGCGAACGACAGCCGATCAACTGCACATTGCGCAGATAATATCCCGTCTCCAAAAGATGCATATGGGAATCCACAAATCCCGGTACCACATACATGCCGGAAAGATCCACCGTTTCCTCATTGGGATCCATGCCGGCAAGGATCTCCGCATTGTTTCCAAATCTTTCAAAATAACCATCATTCACCGTGAATGCTTCATCATCACGGCCAAACATCCGGCAATTGATAAATGCTCTGCGCATACCATTCCTCCTATACTATGACGAAAAGACTGATTTTCATCAGTCTTTCACAACCATTCAAATCTCGTATCATATGCCTGCTCGATCTCACCGATACTGTCGATCACATCTTGTTTATCATACAACAAACCTTTTGCAACGATCCATCTAGTTGCCGTCTCATGACGATGATAGATCACTCCGATCACATAACCCGTAAAGCTGTCCACCGGTTCCTTTACACCATATATGTAGGCATTCTGAAAATCGCAATCATCGTTGATATCAGGTTCCACATATCCGTAATTGGCCGTAAAAACAACATCCGGCAATGTAGGATGCATCGTACCATATGAATGATCCACGATCACCTTGACCTTGCGACCAAGTACCTCTTTACCACGAAGATATTCCATGCTGCGGAAGACCACATCCCCCGCTTTCTCTTCTTCCCCATTTGCTTCAAATTTCATGTGCTCGTAAAACGAAACAGCCTGTGGTAAAGCATGCACCGTGATCCTCTGTTTCTCATCCAGCGCCGCCTGCGCAATCAAAGCATCCAGAAGATGGGATGAGATCTTGTGTCCGCGATCTTCTTTTCTCACAAAGAGAAGAGAAATATGATAGGTATCCGGATCATATGCAAGAACCCCCTTCAGATCTCCTTCATAAACTCCAAACCAAGCAAGTTCTTCGCCATGTCCCGAAAGAAACTCAAGAAACGCTTGTGCAGCCGAACGGGAAAGGCCCATGTTACCTTCCGCAAAAAAGACTTCTCGGGCCAGGTTCAAACCATCATGGATCTCATTGCCATGCAATCTCACAGCCTGCATTACAACTCCAAGCAGCGATCGTAGAATGCCACACCGTCCTTTACGATCGTCTTCTCCGCTTTTTCATCATACCAAACAAAATCAAGCGGAATGTTCTTTGAAAGCGGCTCAGCAACCGAAGTCATCTTGGCAAAGATTTCTTCATCATGCTCATCTGCCTCCACGATCAAAGCAAAGCTGACCGAAAGACCAGCCGTTCTCTGCTTCAACCAAACACGGCTGATCCTTTCATCTTCTTTGCAAAGATCATACAATGCCGTCACCATCTTAGTGGGATATACATGCGGCTCACTATAGGAAGCCACAGCATTGTTCATTGGCGGACGCGGTGCAGCAGGTCTTTTCGGAGGTTCGATCAAACCTGCCAACAGCAGTACAAGATTCTTAGGAATCACGATATTGTCGGATCCCGGATTGATAATGACTCCCTGCACATTATTGTTCTTGCCATTCAGCATATTGCCATAATCGCGAATGTTTCTCACAAGATCCTTCGGCTGCTCTGTGCCGAATGACAGCTTCTTTGTTTCTTCGATGCTTGTAAAAGCAGGGAAGAATGTCTTTCCGTCATTGGTATTGAGTAAAAAGAACTTAACCTGATCCGCATGCATGCGCGGTGTACCGTCCTCATCGGGCGTGATTTCAAAAGAACACGGCGAGATTAACCTTGCCTTTCTCAATTCTTCGGAAAGTCTGGCCTGCTTTTCCGGCGTACTTCCCTCTTTCAATGCGTGGATCGCCTCTTCCAGCATCTTATTTTCGATCGGCGGCATGACCGTTTTCTCTGTATTTGTCATAAACTACCTCTTTTCCTGTAGATTAGTATATCGTCATTCCAACCGTTAAACAACGCACTAACTCTCATGTTGCGCAATTTAACACAGTCTTTTGCCAATTTTATGAAACCGCTGTTAAAATAAAGAAATGAAAAAGATAACATTCAACTCACCGGTCGTTCTGACCTTCCTCTTCTTGTCCTTTGCCGCCCTTGTGATCAACGAATTCACAAACGGTGCTGCCAATGAATTGGTATTCAGTGTGTATCACACATCTTTTACCGATCCCATGCAGTATGTGCGGCTCGTGACACACATCTTCGGCTATGAAGATATGACACAATTCACCTCTACGATGATGATCTTCCTGCTGGTCGGTCCGCTTCTTGAAGAAAAGTATTCCAGTGGCAAGTTATTACAAGTCATTCTGATCACCGCGATCGCCACAGGTCTTGTCCATATCCTTCTTTCCGACAGTACATCCTTAATGGGAGCCAGTGGCATAGACTTTGCTTTTATTCTGATGGCCGGCATAACCGGCACAAAGAAAGGCATTCCTCTGACGATGCTTTTGGCAGCTGTCTTATATATTGGCACAGAACTGTACAGTGGCGTCTACGCTGTAAATAACATCGCCCATTTCACCCACATTCTCGGTGGATGCATCGGTTGCATGTGCGGAATGGCACTGCAAGGGTAAAACATAAGCAATCACGGATGTTTCCTTTGCACTTCAAATCTATATCACAAATCGTTCACATTTTCGAAATACCATATAGTTGTTCCGAAAGGAGGAATAAAAAATGAGTGAAATGAACGAGAATGAAAACACATTCAATGCTGAATATACAGAAAGACCGTCCGGCGGTCCATCTTTAAGGAAACCGAAAAAGAAGAATCATATCCTTCCCATCGTACTTTCTGCCGCATTGATCGGCGGGGCAGCGGGGTTTGGCGGAGGCTTGATCGCTTACAAGTGCATCAAAGGAGGTTCTCCCACAGTTGTTTACAAAGCAACCGAAGCCAATGATAAAGACGCTTCACACACGACGGCAAATGTCAGTTCAGACAATGAGATGTCCACATCCGCCATCGCCGAAAAAGCATCTCCCAGCGTTGTAGAGATCAATGTCAAGGGTGTTTCCACGACATACGGTCTGTTTGGAGGAACATATGAAACGGAATCAGCGGGTTCCGGCGTCATCATTTCCAATGATGGTTATATCGTCACAAACAACCATGTTGTGGAAGGCGGCACAGAGTACAAAGTCGTTACATATGACGGCACAGAATATGAAGCACATCTCGTCGGACGTGATGAGAAGAGTGATATCGGTGTTCTGAAGATCAATGCGGATGATCTGACTCCGGCCGTGATCGGTGATTCCGATAAAGTCGCCGTCGGTGACAAGTCCGTTGTCATCGGTAATCCTCTCGGTACGCTTGGCGGCACAGTCACAGATGGTATCATCTCCGCCATCAACCGTGAGATCACTATCAATAACGAATCAATGAACCTGTTGCAAACCAATGCCACGATCAATTCCGGCAACTCCGGAGGTGGCATGTTCGACGGTCGGGGCAACCTTATCGGTATCGTCAACGCCAAAGAATCCGGCACAACGAGTTCAGGTACAACGATCGAGGGACTTGGCTTTGCCATCCCTGTCAACGATGCCATGAACATTGCCGAACAGCTCATTTCCTACGGTACAGTCACAAATCGTGCAACCCTTGGGGTTCATGTTGCGGAAGTAAAAGAAGGCAACAGAAATTATGAGCCGGGTCTTTATATCACCGATGTCATCCCCGGTGGGGCAGCAGACAAAGCCGGTCTTAAGCCATATGACCGTATCGATTCCATTGATGATAAAGAGATCAAAGGATACACAGACCTTTCAGCATGTCTCAACGGCAAACAAGTCGGTTCTGAGATCGAAATGGAAGTAGAACGCAACGGTGAAGACATCGACGTTAAAGTCACTTTACAAAACTCTGGCGAATGATCATCACCTGATCTTAAACCGGAAACGGATCCAAAAAGATCCGTTTTTTCTTATCACTTGTCCAGCACATCAAAAAAAGCTTGATCTTCCGCTTTCCACGAAATCAAGCTTTATCTTTACATATAGCTGTCGAACAGAAACGATAGAATCCCTATCGATCCACTTTCTCCATAGATCGAGATGCCAACAACTTCACACCTGTCCCGGCAAGATCATCAAGGATCACATCCCCCTCTTTGACCGGAGCACTGACTTCCACATGCTTCACCTGTTCCATAGCTTGAAATACCAGATCCAAAGGAATGGATCTTTCACTGATGACAGGCAATACACGATGCACCCCATGACAAATCCTTACGGTCGTTGTCAAAATACGCATCGGACGTATGCATTCCTGCTCAGCATACTCTTTGCCCTTTGGACATGTATTGCCACTGATGTCGACGATCTTGCCCTCTTTCATCTCAACGCTGATCCGGCATCCCATCGGACAGTTTACACACACAAGCTCTTTCTTCATGTCATGCCTCCTCGATCTCGAATACAAGATCCCCATTTGCGCCCTGCAACTCTTTGGCAGTGATGACCATGCGTTCCATCTCACTTGGAATCATATGTTTTTTATGTACCCGTCGAAATTCATGAATATTGTCCTTTATAACAAGATTCACATCATCCATCGGTCGCTTCACACGGAAGAAGAATTCCGTATTATATTGCACATCTTCATGAAAGCTTTGCGGCACAACATACCCCACTGCATGACCTGCTTTAACATGATGAAGCTCACCACCCGGAGCTTCCTCCTTGATATAGCGAGCAGCACCTTCTGCTGCCCTGGAAGCTTGCAAAGAAACAAAATCCACAAGATCATGTACATGAAGGCCATTGCCACAAGCAAAGATGCCATCTGCCTGTGTCATATAGCTTTCATCCACAAACGGTCCCTTAATAGCCGGATCCATCGGAATACCGGCATTATCCGCCAAACTGTTCTCGGGGATCAAGCCAACCGATAACAGAAGCGTATCCACATCAAAATACATCTCTGTTTGGGGGATCGGCTTTCTATCCGCCCCCACCTCCATCAGTTCGATCTTCTCCAAGCGATCGGTACCATATGTCCGCGTAACAGTATGAGAAAGATACAAAGGAATATCATAATCTTCAAGACACTGCTTGATATTACGGGGTAGCCCGTTGGAATACGGCATGATCTCTGCCACCCCATACACCTTAGCCCCTTCCAAAGTCATGCGTCTTGCCATGATCAGTCCAATATCTCCTGATCCCAAAATAAATACCTTACGACCTACCATGTATCCGTCGATATTAAGATACCGCTGTGCCTGCCCGGCCGTATATATACCGGCAGGTCTTGTGCCGGCAATATCGATGGCTCCTCGGGCTCTTTCATAACAACCGACACAAAGAATGACCGCATCCGCACTGACTGTCTGATAGCCTTCTTCATTCACAAAAGACACGTGTCTATCACGGGTAAGTGCCGTCACCGTTGTATGCAACATGATCTTTACCCCACGTTCTTTTGCCATATTCAAAAATCTCTCAGCATATGCCGGTCCTGACAACTGTTCCTTGAATGTTTGCAACCCAAAACCGTTATGGATACACTGTTCCAGAATACCTCCGGCTTCACACTCCTTTTCAAGGATACACACATCCTCAATTCCGTTGTCCTTCAAAGCGACCCCTGCCGCAAGTCCCGCACTGCCGCCACCGATGATCACAGCCTGATAATGTCTCATCTGTTCTCTCCTTTCAGGATCTCAGATCCAAGCCCATCCAGATCCACTTCCAGCGGAGATACTCCTTTTTCCTTTGCCAGAAGTTCCAATACATACGGCTCACAAAAGCCGCCCTGACACCTGCCCATGCCGGGTCTCACTCTCTTCTTGATACCCTTTACAGTTGCAGCTCCGCATGTACGATGTATCGCATCTACGATCTCACCTTCCGAGATCTTCTCACAGCGACATACGATGCGACCGTAGGAAGGATCCTTGCGAATGACCTCATTACGTTCCTCTACACTTAGTTCACTCATTACAAGCGGTCTTCTACGCGTCATCACCGCATCCTCATTCACCGTCAACGTAAAATACTTCTTTACAAAATTGCGGATGACATATGCCGCAATGGCTGGAGCACTGGCAAGTCCCGGCGATTCGATCGATGCAACATCGACAAAACCCGGAGCATCATCATATTCCGTGATAATGAAATCTTTGGAAGTAGAACTTGGCCTAAGACCTGCAAACGAACGGATGACCTTATTGAACGGTACATCTTTCATCGTCCTAGCAATATTTTGTTTCACCTCCGCCAAACCTTCCGCAGTATGTGCCACACAATCCGGATCACTGCAATATGCACTGTTAGGACCGATCAACACATTTCCATATACTGTCGGTACCGCCAACACCCCTTTTCCTTTCGGACCGGGGACCGGAAAGACAATATGGTTTACAAGACCTGTGTTCTTAGCCAATACATAATATTCACCTTTACGAGGACGGATCTCATATGCGACTTGGTCAGAGACCATTCTTGCAATGCGATCAGCATGCGTACCGGCACAACTGATGATCATCTTTGTCTCAAAGATACCCTTTGTCGTATCCAAAGCATACCCACCTTCGATCCGACGAATGCCCCTTACTTCTGTATTCAGATGAAGCTCCGTACCATTATTGACAGCCGTCTCCATAGCTGCAATCGCCACTTCCCACGGATAGATAACAGCTGTCGTCGGAAAAGAAAGCACCTTTGTAACATGATCACTCAAATGAGATTCCATACATCGTGCCATATCCCCATCCAGCATTTCATGAGGAATGCCCCTTCGTAACGCCCGATCGGCCAGAACGGAGAGATGTTTTTCCTCCTCCGACCCACATGCCGCAACATATGCACCAACCGTCTTATACATGCAACCAAGATCCTTCGTCAACTTTGGATACATAGCCGCTCCCTCCACATTGAGTTCAGCCTTCAATGTACCATCCTCGGGATCATATCCGGTATGCACGATGGCGGAATTGGCCATCGTAGCCCCATCCGCAATATCATTGCTCTTCTCCAACACAGCGGTATGCAACCGGAAACCAGACAGCCCCAGGGCTGTCAAAGAACCCGTAATGCCCGCACCGATCACAACCACATCAAACATGATCTATTTTCCTCTTTTCTAATCCAGATGCATACAGCCGCTCACTGCACCGATCAAACCATCCTTCACAAGCAAGAAGATGCGATCCGCCAAAAAATCTATATCGTCAGGCATCCCTTTATCGATCCACTCCAAAATCACACCGATCAACGCATAACGATAAAATTCTTCTATCAACTGCCGATCCTGCGGCCGTAGTATCATCTCAGCAGACGTATCCCGCATCACTGCCTCAATTGCATTCTCAAAGACAGGAAACAAAACAGCCGCCATCTGCGGACCCGGTATGACCTTGACGCAATGCTCCACAAACATCTGTTCATCCTGCAAAGCCCCAAGAAATGCTTTCAAGCCTTCATGCCACTCTTCAAAATCTTCACGTCCGTCAAAAGCAGACTTACCCATATTCACGAAGATCTCTTCGACAACTTCATATATGTCATGATAGTGATAATAAAAGGTCTGACGATTGATACCGGCAATCTCTGCCAGATCGGCGATGGTGATCTTGTCCAGAGGCTTTTCCTGCATCATTTGTTTCAATGCAGACTTCAATACCTCACTTGTATCCTGAACCATAAGAATTCCTCTGTCTGTATTATAGACATATATCTTCTCTTTTGAAAACAAATACACTTTCCATCCCAACCAAACAGATCAACTGTCGGATCATAATGCTTTCCCTCACAAGTTTATAACTTTTTTTCATTTTATACTTTACATTATGTTTTTGAAATGATATTATCTAGGAGTAGTCAGCGAGTGACAGACAAACAAACTTGCAGGAATACCCAAGTGGTTGAAGGGGCAGGCTTGGAAAGCTTGTAGATCGGTAACACGGTGCCAGGGTTCAAATCCCTGTTCCTGCGCCATAAAAAAGCCTTTATAAAAAGGCTTTTTTATTATTTATCTGATTTCTTATCAGATCTACATTACTATAATGTCTGAAAAGGGTCGTCCCCCAGGTCGATCTTTTTTCTTATAAGAAATCCATATACCGTCTTATATTCCCCGGTCACCGTATAAAAATATGACCCTTTTTGGCTGTTTTCAAAGTAAGAATTAGAGTATTCTAAAGACATGAAGAATAAACAAAGAAAAAGAAACTGGTATAAGTTGGACAACGCTGCCATCATGATCCCGGCAACGACAAAAGGAGCTTCCACAAGAGTCTTTCGTCTTGTCTGTGAACTTAATCATGATGTTGATGTTGAAACATTACAACAAGCATTGCTTTTAACAGTAAAGGAGTTTCCTCACCTTAATGTTGTGCTCCGCAAAGGGATGTTTTGGTACTATCTGGACAGTACCGATCTTATGCCGGAAGTAATGGAAGATAACATGCCGGCTTGTGCTCCGCTGTATGAAGCGGGGAAAAGATCCCTGCTATATCGCGTTACGTACTATAAAAGAAGGATCAACCTGGAGATGTATCATGTCCTGGCTGACGGTACCGGTGCCTTTGTATTCTTCCGACGCATGCTTATACATTACCTTGAAATCAAATATGGGATCATGGTAAAAGAAAATATTGAGATCAGCTCCCTGGAGGAAAAGACAGATGATGCCTTCCGCAGATTCTATGAGCCAAAAAAAATCAAGCATCATATCCATGCCATGAAAAGGATCAAAGCATTCAAAGTCAAAGGAGAACCGGATGAAAATTTTGAGGATCACCTGATCGAATTGACAATATCTTCCGATGCTTTTCTGGCATTAGCCAAAAACCACGGTGTTACAGCCGGGATCCTGGCTGCTTCGCTCTACATACAGGCTGTCCTTTCTTTAATGTCCACACAAGATAAGAACAAGCAGATCGTGATCAGCGTTCCGGTCAATCTCAGGCAGTACTTTCCAAGTGCCACCACGAGAAACTTCTTTGGTACGGTCGCAATCAACTACGATCCTACACATTACGACGGAACGATCGATTCCATCCTAACGGATGTATCTGCTTCCTTCCGCGACAAATTGAAAGAGGAGAATCTAAAGGAAACGATGAATGCATTGGCAGCACTGGAATATTCACCGCTGTTGCGGATCGTCCCCCTACTCATCAAAGATCCTGTTATTGGACGTTTTGCCAAACTTGCCGATCGTGGTGTGACCGGTACGGTATCCAACCTCGGTCGCATCACGATGCCCAAAGAAACGACTCCCTACATCACCTCTTTTGCGGCTTATATGTCCAAACCGGATTCTCAGTTATGTGTATGTTCCTATGGTGGCAAAATGGTATTTGGATATTGCGATGGATGTGTCGATCACAAAGTCATGTTGCAATTTGCCCGCTTGTTGACCGCAAACGGTTTACAAGTACAGCTGGCTTCCAATGATATGGATAAGGAGGAAACATGCAGTACTGCAGAAAATGCGGCATAGAGATCCGCGGTCATAAACAATGTTGCCCATTGTGCAAAGGAGAATTGAACGGAGTACCGGAAGACGGAGCATTTCCTGTCATCAAACGTAAAGGTATGTCCCGTTTCAGTTTATGGAAACTGGCGGTATTTCTCTGTGTGGCATATGAAGTCATACTGGGGTGTCTTTTGTTTCTACACCCCATGCATTGGATACCGCTGGGGATGCTGATGGGGGTATTGATCCTCATTGGAGTTCTTTTGATCCTATACTATCGTCGCAGTACGATCAAAGTCATCACATACGGCACATATTGCTTCATGGCGATCGCCATGATCTTCGGCTTTTTCACAGACCGCATAGCCCCGGTCACAGCATGGGTATTGCCACTGTGCTTTGCAACCCTTATCCCCGCCTCATTCATCATCAACAAGAGCTCTCATCTGTATTTGGAAGACCATATGATCTATCTCATATATGATATTGTTCTTTCCTTCCTACAGATCATATTCATCGTAAATGGACAGAACCCATTTCCCGCACCGGCTGTCATCTCCATGGGCTTTATGGTCATCGTCGGTGCCGGTCTATGCATCTTCCGGTTCCGTGAATTGAAACGAGCCGGCTCCAAGTATTTTCATATTTAGAAAGGAGAACATACGTGCACAACAAACACGCATTCTCACATGGTCTGCTTCGCTTTGAAGCAAACTTCAACGAAAAGACAAAAGACTTCATCGACAAAACAGCCGATGCTTTAGATGAAAGACTGTCACAGAAGATGGAAGGTTCTGCTCTTGAAGCCCCTATCCTCATCGGTGAACCGCAATTGGGGACATGGTACCGCATACCTCTGATAGACGGTATGGCTGCCGACGGCAGTCCTATACATATCTACTTGCGCAAAGGGACCGGAGAAAAGCTTTGCCTGTTCTTCTCCGGTGGAGGTCTTGCTTGGAACGAATATACAGCCGCCCACCCAACCACCGGCGGACCACTCCTCTCAGGACGTCCAAATTACTACTACAATAACCTAAGACCTGTCACGCAATTGTTGAACATCGGTGCGGGTATCATGGAAACAAGTGAACGTAATCCATTCTTTGACTATAACTTCATCGTTATCACCTATGCCACCGGAGATTTTCATATTGGTCAAAACGATTACAAATACACCGGCGAAGATGGCACGGAACAAGTACTTCATTTCCATGGCTACCGTAACTACCAAGCCGCTATGGCACAGGCGTCTTACTATTTTCCTTCGCCGTCTTCTCTTTTGATCGCCGGGGATTCCGCCGGTGGCTTTGCCGTACCGGCATTGGCTGAAGAGATTGCCGATAAGTGGTATCCCGATTGTCATGACATTACCCTACTCACCGATGCTTCGCTTCTTTGTTATGACGGATGGCAACACACGATACGGGATCTTTGGAAAGCAACAGAAGATAAATATGCATGTATCCATGATGAAGATCTCACCTATTCCTGGTACAAAAAGCTACTGACAAGAAATCCGGATCGTTTCAAGTGCCTCTATTGCGGATCGGTATACGACTATGTGCTATCTACATACTACAACGACATCAATAATCGCATCTTTGCCACCGATACCGAAGTACAAGCTATCTTCCGTAAACAACTAAGCAGAATGGTATGGCGTCTGATCGATCTCGAACCATCTTTTCACTTCATGATCCACAACTTAAAAAAGCCTCTGACAAGAGGCACAATCCATACCGCCATACGCCGGATCTGGTTCTATACGCCAACACAAGGGACGACCATTGCCACATGGCTCCACGAAGCCGTCAACGGCAATGCCGTCAATATCGGCCTCGAGCTTCTGGAACCACGTCCTATGCCTTGAGGTACAACACGAGTGAAGCAAGCAACAGGATCGCCAATATCACAAACAGCACACTATGTTGCCGTCTCTGCCCGATCAGCCCCACCATTGCAAAACACAGCAAAATACCGGTATTCATCAATGCCGACATTAGAATGATCTCACTTGCCCTCGTACAAAGACCAAACAAAGCCCCAATCACAAGACCAATGCCAAGACATACACTGAGCATCGCTGTATAGCGGGCTTTTTTTCTTACCGTCTTCAATTGCAACACAAAGAACAGCACCAGTAACACATCCGTGATCGTATTCATCAAAGGACAAAACAGTTTCATAGGCTCCTCACTTTCCGCACTTTCTTTGGATCCTGTGCAACTGAGGCCGTAATACGATCTCATTCACGCATACCCCTTCTTTTGACTGTAGCACATATCGCACCGCATCGGCCACATCTTCAGGATCCAGAGAACAGCCTGTCGCCTCATCCGCTTCAAAATCTGCATTCCGGTAAAGATCGGTGACTGTCATATCCGGTAAGATCGCCGCCACATTCACGCCAAACTTCCGATTTTCAGCAAACAAGGTCCTACTGAAATGCAAAAGACCTGCTTTACAAGCCCCATATACCGCCGCATGGGTACTTGGACCAAGTGCTGTCACCGAACATATATTGACGATCGTGCCATGGCATTTCCGCAATCCTCTCATATACTGAGCACACAATATCATAGGCATCTCCAGATCTATCTTCACCATCTCAACGATCTTATTCTCATTGATCTCTTCATGCATCCCATAGTAAGCAGCGCCGGCATTGTTCACAAGCAGATCGATCTCCTTGGGCACCCCTGCCAAAGCAGCGGATCTTTCCTTGTCATTGAGAAGATCACAGGCAATCGGATGAAATCGTTCCTCACACAGTGTACATTTGGTGATGTCCCGCCCAACTCCGTACACCTGCCATCCATCCTGTATCAACATATCTGCGATCGCCATACCGATCCCGGAAGTTGCCCCGGTAACAAGTGCTGTTTTACTCATAATCCGCCTCCTCAAATATCTTCTCAGCAGGAACCACGGTCTCCAACTTTTTCCTAACGATATCTTCCATCTTCTCAATGATCTCTTTGGGATAGTGGCAATATCCTTTATCAGTCACATACGGATATTGTACAACCGCGTCCACTGGAAATCGTTTCCGCATATTCTTCATATAAGAAGCAGACATGCGAAACGTACCGATACTGATGTCTCTTACCTTGCTAAGATCCACTTCCCGCATCACTTCTTCAATCATATCCTCATATATGTTCTCGGCATCTTCCATATACAGTAATGGATCAAAGCACAGTCTAACCGGATGACCTTTGACCAAACATTTATTCACCACCGCCAAGCGAGCTGCTAAAGACGGCGTGCCCTGCTCCATGCTTTCTATCACTGGTTGCGGTGATAAGGTAAATGCCGCAATGAACCTATCACAAGGATCCAACTCCTCCCATACGCGAGGATTTGCACACTTTGTCCGTACTTCCACCGTAAGTCCCGGATGTGACAACGTAAAGTCATGCCATGCCTTTGTCTGGCCGGCAATGCCTTCCAATGCAACGATATCGCTTTCATATGCCACGCACATATAAAGATCATCCTGCTTTAACAGCTCTTCTGTCTCATAGAAGAAATCATCCAGATTCACGAAGATGACCACATGGCCACCGGCATACATCCCCTTCAACCAACAATAAGAACAGTCATAGATGCAATTCATAGCCGTACAGCAATAGTAAAAACGTTCTTCATTGAAATTCTGACAGACCGGTGCCCCTTTGTATATATGCTGTCCATGCTTACACGCCAAGATCAACGCCCGGCTGTCTCTTTGCAAAGAAAATGTCTGTCGGGTCCTGTCAAAAACATCCGAATATCTACGTATGGGGATGATCGTCGCATATGTAAACTTTGCCAATATTTCCTTTGTACGCAAACAAGAAAGAACTTCCTCTTCCACATAGATTACTGAAAACTCATCAGCGGCATAGCTTCTTCTCGATCTCATCCAGCACCTTCTTTCCTTTTTGTCTATCACAACACGGCAAGATTCCGTTTTCATACAGCACATCTGTCACATTCTGCCATCGTATGCCTGCACATTGACAATAATGCACGATCTGTTCCAATCTTCTTGCCATGGCATTACTGGCATGAATATCATTTACCAACGAAGAAAGATCCATTCCTACATACATCTCCGGCTTCACACGCGTTGCCATATCCTGCATATATTGCAAAACCGCATCGGCATTGCGCATACTCAGATCCTGCAAAGACACATCCGGATGGATGTTACTTCCATCATCACTGACAAACCGTAACACGCATACCTGCTCCACCCGCAAAAACAACATACAACTTTGCATGAACGCACTGCTTTCCATATCGTACAGAAGCGGTAAGGAAAGATGTTCCGGCAATTCCTGATGGCCGTCATAGATACGATCTTGTGAAAGAATATATGCGACAGGTATCTCAGTCTTAGTCAAAAGATCGGGATAACTGTCTCTTTGCGAGATAATGTCATGTACACGTCCACCCCGATACAGATCACCCATCTCCGCCTTGTCGAGACCTGCTGCACTTCCGTATAAGACCGCGATATCCCCATTACCGGCTCCTTGTACTGCCAATACTGCTGCCGTAGCCGAAGCCATCGCACTCATGCCGGTTCCGGTCACCGTCAAAAATATTTCATTTCCCGCAAAACACCGTAGCGACCCAACGGACTTAGCAGGAACCAGTCCGGCTTGGGTGATCAATCCCGCCGCCTCAGCATAAAGTGGTACAAATACATAGATCATACACATCACTCCACAAAATAAGATTGTACGTGCAATGAGACAAAAATAAAAGTTCCTTGCAAAACATCACCGTATGTGGTTTCATGATGTAACGATGAGAAGGAAGATGTACAGAGCAATATTGGAGAAGAACGGTACAGTGTTCGACACTGAACGATTCTGCACGCTGGAGGAAGCGATCCGCTGGAGTGAGATGCTAAGATTTGAAGATCACTACTTAATCTCCATATATAAGGGCAAAGCGGAAGAACCATGTGTCCAATATATCCACTATCGTAACTGGAAGACACAAGAAGAAACATCTTCTGATCTGTTTACAGCATTTTAAAAGCGAAGGCAGTCCTTCGCTTTTGTTCTATTCAGTCTTTAAAGCCGTCCCAAACAGGTTTCCCTGTATAGATCTTCGGTTGTTCTTCCCCACGTAATACACGTAATGCGGAAGATACCATAGATTCATGTTCGAACTCACCCGGGTATGCTGTGATCGGAGCGATCCACTCTGTACCTTGCTTGATCGCATCGACTACCCCCGGAATACGTAACAGACCACCTGTCAATAGGATCGCATCCACTTTCCCCTCAAGCGGAGCAGCCATCATGCAGATCCACTTATTGCACTGATACAGCATGGCATTCCAAACACGTGTATACGGCTGATCGCCCTTTCTGACATGATCATAATAGATATCGGCAGAATCCGAAGTGTTGAACCAAGAAGAAAGACCACCTGCCTGTGAACACAGCTTGCGAATGTCCTCCACATCTTTATCAAACAGATAATCACGAATATCCGTAACAGCCATAGATCCCATTCTTGTCGGTGTAAACGGTCCTTCGCCACCACCCGCATCGTTACCGTCGATCATACGTCCATGATGATGGGCTGTGATGGAAATACCACCATCGATATGACCGACGATCAGATTCAGATCTTCATACTTCTTGCCGATAGATGCAGCATAGCGTCTTGCAGTCTCCTTAGCATTGAGAACATGAGCCGTAGCTCTACGGTAAATCCCCTTAACACCTGTAATGCGTGCTTCATCGCACAACTCATCCACGACCGGCGGATCGACCATTAAAGCAGGACAACCATAATGGTGCTGGAACTCATAAGCCATCTGTACCCCAAGCATGGAACTGTGATAGAAATGACCCTTGCATTCCTTTGTATCTTGTACAAGACGCTCATCTATCTTGTAGCAACCGCTCTCACATGCATAACACGGACCGCCTCGGCCTACAACAGCATCGATATTGTGCAAATCCACATTGGAATCCTTCAGGAACTGCCGTACGACATGCATGCGGTAATTCAACTGATCGTTGATCGAATCATACTTCAACAACTCGGAACTGTCATGAAACACACTTCGTGACAACACACAATCCTCGTTCTCAAACAATGCGATCTTCGTAGAAGTAGAACCCGGATTGATCACCAATACTCTATATACTTTTTCATCCATTTTGCTTCACCTGATTTCCACCACGTATTATAAGCCATTGTACAGAATTTTCCTATCCCGATCATACGTTGACAGGACATACGTTATCCTGTGAGCCGATCGTCAAAGCTGCCATATGTGCCCCCAGCCGACAAGCATCCGCCAAAGACATTCCCTGTACAAGCCCTGCTGTCGTTCCGGCAAAAAATGCATCTCCACATCCCGTCGTATCCACAACTTTCACATGCTCGCAAGCTATCTCACCGATATAACCACAATCACAATATACAGCTCCCTGTGCCCCATCCGTCACGACTATACGGTCAATACCGAATCTTTCTGTCTGCGATCGTACATATTCCGCAAGAGCCCGACCATGCATATACATATACTCATTTGCAAAGAGCTGCTCCGCCTCATTTCGATTACATACAAAACAGGATGTTTGGGCGATCAAATCTTTATGTCGCAAAGCAATCGTCATATTCGAGACCATTCCATATACCGGTACAGACAGTTCCTTAGCCAATGCAAAAAGAACATCCAACACACGACGATCGATATCCAACGCCACTGCGATCCCGTCACATTCCGCCAAAATGTTTCTGCCATCTTGAACCAATACCTCAATCAAACCGGACAGATCCGGTCTTTGCGACACCGATGCCACCACTTCACCTGTTTCATCAAACACCGCCAACCACTTGCCGATCCCACCCGTTCCGATAATACTATGTGAAAGATCTGTACCGACTTTTGTCAACTGCTCGACGATCATATATCCCGCTGCAGTGTCTTCCAGCACTGTAACAAATACAGGAAGGACACCCGCTACCGAAAGATCCCAACATACATTGCATGCCACCCCACCGGGCTTTTCCACGATCCTACCGGCATTACGACCACCGGACTCATACTTTCCCAACGGATATCCTTTCAGGTCCATTAACACCGAACCTATCACTGCGATCTTCTTCATCTTTCTCATCTCATTGAAAAAGTCCTCATACTTGAGGACTGTTACGCCAACTCAGCGATCTCATAGATCAGCTTTTCCGTTTTTTCAAAACCAAGGCATGGATCAGTGATGGAAAGACCATACTCATCCCCTGATGCCGGTTGACAACCGTCTTTCAAATAACTTTCGATCATTAGCCCCTTTACAAGACCATGCAGATCTTGGGAAATATGACGGGAATGCATGACATCTTTGGCAATACGGATCTGGGCAAAATGATCTTTACCGGAGTTGGCATGATTGCAATCTACGATAACAGCCGGATCCAAAAGACCAAGTTTGTCATACATGGCATGTACATGCATCAGATCTTCATAATGGTAGTTGGCAAGGTTATTACCGAACTTATCCTGATAACCTCGCAAGATCACATGTGCTTGACGATTTCCTTCCGACTGGACCTCCCAACCGCGATAGATGAACTTTTGCGGACTTTGGGCGGCTACGATCGCATTCATCATGACTTCAAGATCTCCGGAGGTGGGATTCTTCATACCGGCCGGTATGCCAACACCACTTGCCACCATACGGTGCATCTGATCTTCTACCGATCTTGCCCCAATGGCAACATACGACAAAAGATCGGAAAGATACGCATGATTCTCGGGATAGAGCATCTCCTCGGCACATGTAAAACCGGTCCTGCATACGACTTGTGTATGAAGATGGCGAATGGCTGCGATGCCGGCGATCAGATCTTCGCCTTTGTGCGGATCGGGCTGATGCAACATACCCTTATAACCAAGTCCCTTCGTACGTGGCTTATTCGTATATACACGCGGGATCATGAAGATCCTGTCTTTGACCTTCTCTTGTACGACCGCAAGCTTCTCCATGTACTCCAAAACCGCATCTTCACGATCGGCAGAACATGGTCCGATTATCAAGATGAAGCGATCATCTTTACCACTCATAATATCTGCGATCTCACGATCTCTTTGTTCCTTGATCTCTTTGATGCCTTCCGGCAGAGGATATGCTTTCTTCATTTCCTCAGGTGTCGGAAGTTGGCGAATTTGTTTCATATATGAACTCATTTTTCTTCCTTCTACTTTCTAAGATCCGCCCCACATTCAGGACAATATGCTGTCTTTTGCACGGCATGATGTCCGCATATCGGACACACCGGGCCCACTTCATCTTCCTGCCAAGTCATAAGTCCCTTTTTGCGTAGCATATATTGCCTTCTCTCCTCTTTAGCCGCATCTGCCAAGGAATACGAAGACAAACGATGATTCATTGCATAATACCGCTCAAAATCCTCACTTGTCCATACCAATGCATCACATTTTTTTCGATATTTTGCAAAATCTTCTGTCAACAAGTCATACTTTTCATTCATTTCCTTCAACAAAGCATCATCACCGGCATCTTTATACCGCACCATCTTCCAGTACACGCTCCGCAACAAACTGTCTTTCAACATATCCCGTGTTTCATCTGTGATTCCCTTCCTTGTGGCATTTCTTTTCACCGTCAGCTTTTGACCGCACATGATACCGACATACGGAGGAATGTACATGTCCCAATCCATGGCACGGGCATACAGTGCATCGGACACAACAAGATAATTGTAGTCCCCATACCAACTCAGTTTATTGTCTGTCTTAAGATCGGAAACGGTGACTTTAAGCTCATAGCAACGAAACACTTCATCCGCATCCATCGTCATATAGTCAGCAATCTCATCGCCATGACCGTCATGTTTAAACCCCACTGTAACTTCTTCACATCCGTATTCCCGTTTCTTCCGACACCTTTCCTCCAACGCTTTCTCCAACATTTTCGTTTCCTTTGTCTTGGCCATAGATCCTCCTTACAACACACGATATTTCTTCCGATGCAAACGTACTTTCGGCCCTTTTGCATACGCCCTCATCTTTTCTTCATCACTTTTCGCTTCATTGTCCTGCCAATATTTGTCGTTTTCTTTGCAAAATGCCGCAAACGGCACACTGTATACAGCAACCCCTTTCAACAAAGCATCATCGATGCCTTTGCCTTCTTCGAAATTCCAGCACAAAACTTCCACCTTCCGACAATATTCCATACATTTTTTCCCTGCTTGCACGATGTGCTTGTATACCTGCTTATTTATGACATGATCTGCATCAAAAGCAAGATACACCGTATGCAGCTCTTTCTGTTCCTCAAGAAGACCCACAAGCTCTCTTTGCATGCCGACTCCTTGCAAGCTCCAGATCATCCCTGTAAATCGCGTCTTCAAGATAACAGCTTTAAAATTTCCCTCCGTCAATGCAAGGACATTCCCACTACCGGAGATCACATCGATCGGTGAACCGGATGACGCTCCTCCCATAAACATCTCCCGCGCAACCGCATTTTCATACAGCCAACCGGATGAAAACCACACATATCTGTTCTCCCCACTATGAACTTTATATTTTCTGACTTGTATGGCCACCACTCTACCATTGTGATCGTGGATCGGTATCCCTATCCCGTTCGGTGCCACCATATCGATCCGCCCATCCCGACGATGCCGATAAAATCCCGGCACATACATCAATTCCTCTTCGGTAATGCCGAGCAAAGACAGATTATGTACAAGATGTGGTAAGATCGTCCTATCCGGCATTGTAAAATATCCATATCTCACGATCATTTCATCGCTGATCCCACGATCATGCAAATATATTCTGTCACTGTCTGTCAATGCCAAATACTTTGGATCTTTCAAACTCATCCCCATCATAAGCTTACGATATACCGGATCACGAAGAATAACCGAACAAAGCTCAGGAACACGCTCTTTTTTCGGCAAAGAGACACTGTGTCCTTTCTGTGTTGACAGCCATTGTACAGCTTCTTGAAAAGAACAATTTTTAACCTGCATAGTCAAACGGATCGAACCTCCGAACGCCCCACATGAAAAACACTTGAATCGCTGATTTATCCGGAATACCTTAAACGATCCCGGATGCCTGTCCGCATGAAAGGGACACAGCCATTTCCCCGGATCGTCTTCATGAAACAACAATGTCGCCACTTCTTCGATTCCTATGATCCGATCCAACTTATCCTGATAAGTATCTTTTTTCATAAAACCTCTTCAGATGCTTGACAACTGATAGATTGATGGTAACATAAGTATCAAGTTAGTTGATACTAACACCGCACGGATATATCCTTCTATTTCGACTTCCAAACTGTAACATCTCATCCTTGCGGGGCAATTCGATCCGGTTCATACCGGATCTTTTGTTTTTTCTTCAGATCGCCAAGCCCGTCAGGATCACCATATTCGATGATTTCGATCGGTACATTCTCCGCATAGCCCCACTTAAATGCATTCTTAAAGTCACCGATAATAGCCAGGTCCTTGGAATCGTTGAAGGCAAGTGTGTTATTCACATCGCACGGAATACCGGCAAATACACCGGGATTACCACCAAAGCGGA
>X413_Lion__coassemble_60_pt1 | contig 40867 bp, 45 predicted proteins | sample X413_Lion__metabat2_high_PE_002 | metagenome-assembled genome bin X413_Lion | reverse complement strand
CCGTTATGCCTGACCAGTAACTGAATCCATCCAGATACACATAGGGCATATCATCCGCTAACATTTCATATTGATTCTTTGCGCGCATGAAGCCTGCTTCATTGACTGTTTCCGGTTTTCCGGAAGATGATACTTTCATGAGTCTTTCCTCTTCCTTCATAATCCAGGCTTCTTTCTCTGCACTTCTTTCACCGCTTAATACTTCACTATAGCGCTGGTAAGCAAACATTTCTGCACTGGGATAATAGACAAAAGATAAACTGCGATAGATTTCTATTCCAGACGCAATAACCAGTACAAATGCAGCAGCACTATGTTTCCAGAATCGCTGTCGTTCAAATGCGCGAAGTGATTTGCCAAAGCGCAATCTGTTCATCAATCTGTGATTTCTTTCTTTTGCCCCAAAGCTTTTCACACAGTAGAAGTGATATGCACCATATCCACACATACAGCTAGTCAAAATAGCATACAACAGACAGAAGATGTGTTGTGGTAACAATAAACCAAACAGGGGCAGAACAAAGTCATGGCTGAAGAAGTATGGCGCATCATAAAGGGTGAAGATACTGAGACTGTCTATCCATATATTTGTTGATGAACCAGCTAACCAGTTGAGTACAATAACTGTCCCAATGCACAGGGCAATTGTTCCATAATGGTCCATGGAAGAAACAACCAGTACGATGAAGAAAACGATTGTCAATAATAAGAGCAGCTGCCATCCATAACATAAAAGGGAATAGGATAATACATTCATGGCAAAGGGCACTGTATGATATCCATAGACGCTTTGTATCGGTTCAAACAAGTGTGGAACACCAAGCCATACAGAGGCAAAAGTCCATTGTGCTATTACAAGTAACAGAAAGGTAAACCATGTCACAAACAAAACGGCACATCCCTTTTGTACAAACAGTTTTCTGAATCCCTTCATCGTTTTAAGCATGGCATGCATGCCATCTGCTCTTTCCTGGAAAAAAAGAATGATGGCAGAAGAAAACCCGGCAAGCAAAGCAAAAAGAAATGACACAGGAAAAGAAAGTACTGCTTCTGCAGTGATCTGATTTACGGGTTGTACTTCTATTCCGTCAAGTTTATCGTATATTGTTATTGTCCGTTCCATTTCTTTTACAGAAGTACTGCTTTCTTCCCCGAAAAGGCCGGAAGAAATCTTCAACTGCATTTCACCAATATAACTTTCACGCCAATTCTGATACTGTTCAGCCTGTTCAATTCTTTTTAAAGCTTCACTTTCATAAGATACAGGAACCTCAAACCCTGGAATCATCGGATAATCTGTATTTCCTGCTTCAACAAGTGTTGAACGGGGCAGGGAATAACAATTTCCAATTGCTTTCATTTCCTGTTTCTGCACGATAAAAAGAAAACTGTTAACAACAAGAAACAACAGCACCATCACTGGTATGATCTTCTGTGCTATCAGTTTTGACAGTTCCCGTTTCATCTTTTTTTCTCCTGGAAAAGATACTGGTAGACATCTTCAAGAGATGGTTCAGCCGTGTTTGTTTCAAAAGGAAGTGCATGATCTGTAATGATTCTTGCCATAACACCATGTTCTTCCCTTGAAACAGCAGTAATGATGCCATATTGTTCAAGAGTAGAAAGTTCTTCATCTTTGATGTGGACAAAGAATACTTTATTATTCAATAAAGCACGTAAGACATGTGGCTTTTCCTGATACAGCACATGACCATGATCCATGACAATGATTTCCCTTGCGATATATTCGATGTCTGATACGACATGAGTAGATAGGATGACGATGCTGGACAATGCTATTTCTCCAATGAGATTACGTACGATTACTCTTTGTTCGGGGTCCATACCAGCGGTAGGTTCATCGAGAATGAGCACATCCGGGTGGTTGAGCATTGCCCCGGCAAGCATCAGCCTTCTCTTCATTCCTCCAGAATACGCACCGGCTTTTTTGTGTCTGTCATTCCATAAGCCAACCTTTTTCAAAAGGAAACGGATTTCTTTCTTTGCCTTTGTTTTGTCCATTTCTTTCAAAGCCGCAATGTAATACAGATACTGAAGGCCGGTGAAAAAAGGGTAGATTGTTTCACTTTGTGGCATGAAACCGATGTTCTTTCCCTGCAGTGACCACTTCTTTCCATCATAAAAGATCTCTCCGCCATCTTTGGAAAGATTATCCGTCAATATGTTCATGAGTGTTGTCTTACCTGCACCATTTGGTCCAAGAAGTCCATATATGCCTTCTTCAAGAACTAGTGATACATCATCCAGTGCAACAAAGGAACCATATTTCTTTGTGATGTGATCGATCTGCAGTTTCATGCCAATACCTCAAATTATCTCAATGGAACAAATGTATCATAGTTTTCCTGGTAATAGTCTTCTTGTGAAAGCCAGCCAAACTGTCCATCTGACAATAGACCTAGATAACCATTTGAGGTTGTACGGTATTTAGAATAGATATTAACAACAGTATTATTTTTATTTTCCATCTTTAATGATGTATTACCTGCTATATTTCCTCTCATAAAGTATTTTTTATCATAGCGGTCTTTATAAATATAATACACATTTTGACCAAAGATATTTGTAGAAATGATTATTTCATTTGTCTGATAGAGAAGCCTATCTTCTCCTGTATCCAGATCATAGAGATGGATTTCATGTTCTGTACAATATGTCAGAAGATTATCTGCATTGATGTTTCCGTATATTGATGATTGTGTCAGTGCTCCCTTTTCTTCATCTACAACAACTTCAGTTGTCAGATCTTTCAAATTCATTCTGTACAAAGCACTTGATGGTTGAGAGGTTTGCGGGTTATAAGGTATGTATTTTGAGACCATCATACATTTTCCATTACCACCAACAATACTCCAACTTTCTTTTGATGAATCATAGTGCAGAATTGTTCTTTCTTTCCTTGTTGAGAGGTTAATTTCTACATACGCAGTTGTATTGATACTGGCACCAGTCGGATTAGTATTATCATTGACCATCTGATCTACCCGCAGGTAGATGCAGTCATAGGAAACCATGATGCCCTGCATTGTGATGAAGTAATACTTATTATCTTCTGTCTTTGAAGCAACTTTTTTTAGTTCTGTTCTTTCATTCGTGATGGGATTCTGCTCAAAGAGAACCATACTTCCATCATCCATAGTGCGGATGTAATACCATAGATCTTTATAAGCTATGAATTCACTGGCATTTCCAATATAGGCACCACAGTCTTCTGAGTTGTGCTGGCAGCCTGCCTTGGAACAGAAAACAGTAAACTCATCGGAAACAGATGGGTCACCATAGTACACTACACTGCCAGATGGCTTGAATACAGCATCACCTTTACCGGCAGAAATAGATTCGTGGAAACTTGTATGTATAGAGACCTGGTTTTCTATTTGTAATAGCGAATCATGTGTTATATCTTGATCAATTTCACTTGTGGAAGCGTCACTACAACCACATAACATAATTATACTTGTTATGAGCATTAATATTTTATTCATAATGGGATCTCCTTTTGATATAGAAAAGAAGCGGAATAAAACCACTTCTTTTCTCCCAGAAACAAATGATGAGTCAGTATACAATATTGATGTCAGATTTGAAAACTGGATTACTCAATATAGTAATGGAAGCACTTCCACTGATAATTCCCGTCGGGTCACTATATTGACAATATACTGGATTGGCATATGAAGTGCCGGCAACGGAATAATGTGTAACTGCACTACTGCTGTTTGTGGCGATACCGTTACTTGCGGATCTAAATGTGCCTCTTACAGGAGAATGCTGTCGGGTTACCTTTGCAGGGGTATAAAATGATACCCCTAATCCACTTCCGGCATTGTAAAAAGAGTGATTGTAAGAAAAACTATCACCATTATGTTCAAAATTGCCATAGCTGTACCCATTCCCAGAAACTCTTGGAGAAATATCAGCGTTTACTGGTGTGACCAATGTCATTGCCAAAATGGCAACAAGAGAGATTATCTTTTTCATATTTCACCTAATTTTTTATCTTCAAGGAAATCTTTGCCAGATGATCAGTCAGCCGATTCAAAACATATAGAAGATTTTATATACGTATATGTAAGTAAATACAGCAAGTCATATGGCAGAAACAAACATGTAGTGAAACTGTCCGTTCATAGTAGTAGAACAAATCAAATTAATCAGCTTCTCAGAGGAAGCAGATGGTACTGTCACCATTTTTATACCGTGTAGGATTGTACGTTAGCATTTGCTATCACTGTCCTTTATTGCACTACTATGCAGCATAAATATAGCGATTGACCACTATAGGAAGGGTGAATGAATTGGTTGCTGAATGTTCTAGGAGAAACTTCTTATCTGTTAATAACATAGCAGATTTTTTGGATAATTCAATTCCAAATTTGTTAAAACTATAAAAGTGTAAATTTTATTTTCATCTGTCTTTCATTTTTATATTTAATGAATTTAAAGCATTCACCGATTTCTCCTGGTCAATATCAAATATATGGCTGTATGTGTCCATGGTGGTTTTTGGAGAAGAATGCCCAATCCGTTTTGAAATCTCAGGAACAGGAACGCCCATAGACCATAGAAGAGAAACATTGCTATGCCTGAGTGAATGGATGGTATTATCCGGGAGACCGGCAAGTTCAAGATCTTTTTTGTAATGATCAGTGATCCTGCTGAGTGGTAATGGTTTATCATCACCAAATATGTATTTTGAGTTTTTGCTGATCTGGCGTTTTACGATATCATCTGTTTCCTGATCAAGAATGACATATCGTGAATTTGAGGTTTTGGTAGTTTTAAGAGATGATTCATATCTTCGCATAGACTTATAAATGGAAATGCAGTGTTTAACAGGATCATAGTCTTCTATCATGAGCGCCCTGGCCTCTCCTTTTCTGCATCCCGTTCTGTAAAGAAAAAAAAGCTTTTAGTTCAGCATCACTTTCAAATGCCATCATCTTATAGGATTCTTCTACAGTAATAATCTTGATCTCGTGATGGTCTTTAAGTGTGAGGGGGAAGGTGGATAATACGTTTCCAACGCCATATTGATCATAGACTTCACTTGCATGTTTGGATACTTGTTTGATAGTGCTGATAATAGCATTCTTTGTCCTGGTGGCAATCGTTGTGTTTTCTTCCAGTTCTGTTCTCCAATTTAATAGATCAGTTTTGGTTAATGAATTCCATGGACTGAAATAAATGGGTGCAGCATATGTCTCTAATCTGTGCCGGCGACACTGGATGGTAGTTTCATTGGCTCTGCTGGAAGCGTTGTATGATTCAAAATAATCACAGAATAGAGAATCAGAATTTAAGTTATATATTTTCATAGTTAAATTTCCTCATCCTATATTACAACAGGGAACAGAACACAGTTATCAAATGTTAATTTGTTAGGAAAATGGCAAGACGAAACAAGATGAAGCACTTATTATATGCAAAATAATGTTGCGAGTGGATTGCTTTTCTGCTATTGCAATAAGAAAAATAAAGAGGAAAATAATATATCATACATGTTGATTTGGCAGTTCAATTCTGCCAAGCGGTACTTTGTATTAAATTCTCCTTGCGATTAATATACCGCAAGGTCTTCCTGAAGGGAAGGTTCTTACTAGAATCCTCCCCTTTTTGCATGTTGCTGAAGTAAAAAGTTAAATTCCACTTCATTATGGTTAAAGTAGAATTTACTCTTTGATTTACATGAGAATATACATGAACATATCTGCCTTTCACTTGAAGGAGAGCTTATATGAAAAACGATGGATCTCATCTATCTTTATCTCAAAGACAAATTATCGAAACCGTGAACTCTTAAACGATCGTTTTCGGGTACTTATCGATTAACGTTATTATACAAGATTCTTGACACACTCTTGAACATGAACGTTGTAAATATGTTTTCATATACCGGTAGATGTGAAATATACTGTTGATGATACAAACAATAAGTTAAACAATTCTTAAGTCTTTGGAAGTCATGTTCTTAAACACATGACATGTACAATATAAGCGGAAAAAGAGAGGGAAGTAATATGAGCAGAGTATTGATCGTAGATGATGATAAAGATATCGTGTCGGCTTTGGAGATCTATTTGAAGCCGGAAGGGTATGCCATAGAGAAAGCATATACCGGTGAAGAGGCGTTGCACGTATTGAAACAAAAGGAAGTGGATCTTGTTTTGATGGATGTCATGATGCCGAAGATGGATGGCATCACGGCGGTCGCAAAATTGCGGGAAACTTCCAATGTACCGGTCATTTTGTTAACGGCCAAGAGTGAGGATACCGATAAAGTGCTGGGATTGAATGTGGGGGCGGATGACTATGTCACAAAGCCTTTCAATCCGGCTGAGGTCATTGCTCGGGTAAGATCACAATTGCGAAGATATAAAAGTCTTGGCGGTCAGAAGAAGGATGAAAATAAGATCGTGATCGGCAGAGTCATGTTAGATGATGAATGTAAAAAAGTAGAAGCGGATGGCCGCGAAGTGTCTTTGACACCGATGGAGTATGGTATCTTGCGTCTGTTGATGAAGAATCCGGGCAAGGTGTTCTCATCGGAAGAGATCTACCGGGAGGTCTGGCAGGATGAACCGTATGGCAGTGAGAATGCTGTGGCTGTACATATTCGCCATTTAAGAGAAAAGATCGAGATCGATCCCGGCGATCCGCGTAGTATCAAAGTCGTATGGGGACAGGGATATAAATTCGAGAAGGAGGAAAGAAGATGAAAAGCAACAGTTTCTTCTACAGTGTCTTTTGTAAGACCGTAGGTATTCTTTTGTTATTGGCGGCGATCTTCAGTACGATCTCCTATGGAGGAGCCTGGGGGATCAAAACGATCCTTTTCCATAATGATGTCATACAAGCGGATTACATCAATACCGAAGATTGTAAAAACATGGCCGAGAATGCCGCTATCCGTGCCGTCCATGAGATCGTATGTGAAGACGAAGGCGGTTATGATCCGTATCTGAACAGTGATTATGTGATCAAAGATATGACCGGAAAGGTCTTGGATGACGATCGTCAGCTGGATGAGAAGTATGATAAGACGTTTCAAACATATGTTTTGCAAGAAAGTGAATATGAATTTTATACGATCGATGAGCCGGAACATATCAAGGACAGACTGGATGGCAGAAAGCTGTATGATGTAACGGTTTATCTCAATGAAGGATTGCCGTATAACGATATCTATCGGAATCATGCCGAGATCTACGATTATGCAAGAACGATGGCGGATGATGCTCAATTTGGGATGATCTTTTCGGCTGTGGCGGTCGTGATGTTGGTGATCTATGAGATGTGTGTGGCCGGACATAAGCGGGGGCGGGACGGTATTACGTTGACGTTCTTTGACAGGATCCCGTATGAGATCTTGTGTCTTGTGACGTTTATTGCCGAGTTTGGGGTGATCGCCATGTTTGCGATGACGGCCGGTGAGGGCATTCCGTTCAAGGTGTTGTTTCTGTTGATGGCAGCGGACTTCAGTGCGGCCGGAGGGATATTTGTGTTGTGGTTGATGTCTACGGCAGCTAGAGTCAAAGCCGGCAAGTGGTGGCGGAATACCATCGTATGGAGGTTGTGGAATAAGATAGTCATGCTGGGTCATACCATTCCCACTGTACGTAAGACCTTTGTGCTTGCGTTGCTATGGGTGATCTTTGAACTCATGGTATCGGCTTCTTCCTATGATTCACTGTTGGCACTCATCAATTTCTTCTTGTCGGTGTTCCTTGGTGTAAGCATCGTATATTGTGCATGGTCATTCCGGAAGTTGGAAGAAGGCACCCAGAAGATCATCGATGGAGATCTGGACTATCGTTTCAATGAGACGGACAGAAAGGTCATGAAAGGACGGTTCCTGAAAATGGCGGATAACCTGGAACAGGTGGCGGCCGGTATGAAGAAAGGGTTGGAAAAGCAGATCAAAAGTGAACGACTGAAAGCGGAATTGATCACAAACGTATCCCACGATATCAAGACGCCTTTGACATCGATCATCAACTATGTGGATCTTTTGCAAAAAGACCATACCGAAGAACAGGAAAAAGAATACATAGAGGTCTTAGACAGACAATCACAAAGATTGAAGAAATTGACAGAGGATGTTGTGGAGGCTTCCAAAGCCAGTACCGGAAACATCACCGTAAACATGAATAAGACCAATGTCAAAGAGATCCTGGAACAGGCCTATGCCGAGTATGAAGACAAGATCGCCGATGCCGGTCTCACTGTGGTGATGAACGTAAAAGATGTACCGCTCTATGCCCATACCGACGGTCGTCTGCTGTGGCGTGTCTTGCGTAATCTACTCAGCAACTGTGCCAAGTATGCATTGAGTGGGACACGTGTGTACATCGATGCCGAAAGATGGGACGCAAAGCATGTGAAGATCACGGTGAAGAATACATCCCGTGATGCCTTGAATGTTTCCGCGGATGAATTGATGGAACGTTTTGTCAGAGGTGATGCCTCCCGTCATACGGAAGGATCGGGACTTGGCTTGAACATTGCCCGTTCTTTGACAGAACTGTTGCAAGGTGAGTTCCGCATCAAGATAGACGGAGATCTCTTCAAGGCGGAAGTTATCTTGCCGGTAGAGGAATGAAGTAAGACCGATATTCCATACGAATATCGGTCTTTTTGGATACCCGTCCGGTTTTCTTTCTTGACCTTATAGTTGCTATACAGTTTACACTTTAAGCATACAAAGGGGTGATGTGATGACTTTAGGACGATTAAAAAACACGATCAAACACATGACAGGTGATCTTACAGGCCGACAGTTTGCCTTGATCGTACTTGGAGCAGGGATATGCACGTTCGGTATCCACAACATTCATCAAAGAACAGGGATCACAGAAGGTGGCATCATCGGTCTGATGTTATTGATAGAGAATTGGTTGGGAACTTCCCCGGCCTATATCACACCGGTGTTGGATCTGGCTTGCTACTTCATGGCATACAGGATGCTTGGTTCACGCTTTATCAAGGTGTCCATTGTATCCACATGCAGTGTTTCTTTGTTCTACAAGATATGGGAGAGGTTTCCACCTATGCTTCCGGATCTCAGTGCGCATCCGCTTACGGCGGCCGTGCTGGGGGCATTGTTTGTGGGCATTGGTGTGGGCTTGATCGTCAAGCAGGGAGGATCCAGCGGTGGTGACGATGCTTTGGCTCTTGTTCTTTCCAATAAGTTACATTGGCGTTTGGGACGGTGTTATTTGTTCACGGATCTCACTGTTCTTATCTTGTCATTGACATATATTCCCGTCCGTAATATTTTGTATTCTTTGATTACAGTGACGGTTTCTTCCTATGTCATCGATCTTGTGCTCAGTTATGAGCCGCCGATGGGCATGCAGCAGGAGAAAGTCACGGAATAAAGGAGATATTGCTATGAATGATACGATCCGCATTTTGATGGAAAGAAGATCTTGTCGCAAATATGACGATAGACAAGTGGATGAGGAAGCTTTGCGGGATATCCTAACGGCAGGTACGTATGCGGCCAGTGGGATGGACAGACAGCCTTCTCAGATGGTGGTTTTGCAGGATCCTACTGAGATTGCTGAAGTTGAAAGACTCAATGCCAAGGTGATGGGTAACGAAGAAGCACATCCGTTCTACGGAGCACCGACCGTTGTCATCGTCTTTGCGGATAAAAATGTAAATACATATGTACAGGATGGAAACCTGCTCATCGGTAATCTGATGAATGCGGCATGGGCATGTGAGGTGGATTCCTGTTATATCAATCGTGCCAAGGAAGTGTTTAATATGCCGGAAGGCAAAGCATTGATGGCAAAGTGGGGCGTTGCTCAAGATATGGAAGGTATCGGCAATGTGATCCTTGGATATGGAGCACAAGGTGGTAAGAAACCTGCTTCCAAGAGAAAAGAAGACTATATTATCAGACGTTGAGCGATCGTATGAGCGATCGCTTTTTTTATGCAAGAGTCTTGCTAATGCTGACTGATGTGGTACACTGTACGCGGAAAAAGAAAGGCAGGTGGTCTTCATGCCATCAGGCAGTCACGATAGTTATACGGGAATGCAGCAGGATCATGAGCAGAAGACACCTGTCTTGTGGGCATAAGTCCGGCTGAATATTCCTCATATCAAAACACAGACAGAGAACATGTTTTCATCATGTCCTCATTTGGTAAAGACAGGAGGAAGCAGACAATGATCACAAAAGAATTGAAAGAACTTCTCGAAGCACATCGTTTCCAGGAAGTGAAGAATGAACTTGCCAAGAGCAATCCGGTGGATATTGCCGAAATGTTGAAAGAGTTGGATTTGGAACAGCAACTCATCGTATTCCGTATGTTGAACAAAGATGTGGCAGCTGAGATCTTCTCGGAAATGAATGTTAACCGGCAAAAGGCTTTGATCCAAGGTTTCACCGATCAGGAACTTCAGAATATCCTCAATGAGATGGATGTCGATGATATGGCAGATATGCTGGAAGAGATGCCGGCCGGGGTCGTGCAACGAGTGCTGGCGAAGACCGAACCTGATATGCGAACAGCGGTGAATCAGCTGTTGCAGTATCCGGAAGACAGTGCCGGGGCCATCATGACCACGGAGTATATTTCTCTCAAAGAAGATATGACAGTAGCGGAAGCGTTTGCCCATATCCGCAAAGTCGGTGAGGATGCGGAAGACTTGTATACATGTTGGGTCGTTGGTAAAGATCGGATCCTACTTGGTGTTGTTACCGTAAAAGAGATGCTTTTGGCAAAGCAGGATGTCAAAGTAAAAGACATCATGGATGCCAATGTCATGTCTGTTGTTACGACTGAGGACCAAGAGACAGCGGCTAGGATGTTTGATAAGTACAACTTTACGGCATTACCGGTCGTTGACAATGAGAAAAGACTTGTCGGTATGATCACGGTCGATGATGCTATCGATACACTTGTAGAAGAAACGAATGAAGATTTTGAAAAGATGGCGGCTATGAATCCGAAGGAGGAAGATTACTTCGATACCTCGGTCATGCAACATGTACGTAATCGTTTGCCTTGGTTGCTTGTATTGATGTTCTCATCCATTGCCACCGGTCTTATCATTACAAAGTATGAAGCTGCTTTTCAGGCAATGCCACTGCTTGTGGCTTTGATGCCTATGCTCAGTGATACCGGTGGAAATGCCGGTTCTCAGACTTCTACATTGATCATCAGAGGTATGGCTCTTGGTGAGATCAAACTTTCTGATTTCTTCCGGGTGGTGTTCAAGGAATCACGTATCGCACTGGTGTGCGGTCTGGCTCTTGGAATTGCCAATGCCTTGCGTATCATCATCCAGTATCACGATCCGATGCTGGCTTTGATCATTGCCATCACTATGGAATTCACAGTACTTGCCGCTAAGCTGTGCGGGGCGATCTTACCGATGCTGGCCAAGAAGCTGCATTTGGATCCGGCTATTATGGCTTCTCCGCTTCTGACAACTGTTGTGGATGTATGCTCGGTATTTATCTATTTCAAGATTGCTTCGATGTTTCTTGGATTATAAATAAAACAACGCTCGGGATATACCGGGCGTTGTTTTGTCAATGTTTTCTGCTTTTGATATAGCGCATCGTATAGTATACGGCAAACACGATACTGATGATCGTTTCCACGACCATCGGTAAGAAGAAGGCGTGCTCCAAGATTTCCACATTCGGCATGGAAAGACCCACGCCGCCAAGGCATACAAGCGAAAGAACGATGGTTGAAACCATCGGGATCATAAGATATGTCTTCTTGATCGGATGATCTTCCGGCTTGAAGTTAGGATCACTGAGCTTGTAGATCTTGTGAATGAGCTCTTCTTCATTGTTGTATCCTTTGACAAGTGTGAACGTCTTTCTCAACATTTTGCCGAGGTAGTTGACCTTGCATTCCACTTCATAGGTAAATGTCTTTTCTTTGATGTTTTCCACATGCTGGATATATCTTGCATTTTCAGGAAGCTTATTGCCACAGCCGGTGAGCTTGTTCAGCTCTTTATTAAGCTTATTGACACTCATAAGCAAAGAGAAGAAGCCGGTCTTGATCTTATTTTGTTTGATAAGATCGACATAATACAGCTTATTGTCCTGAATGTAGAAGAATGTGGTGTCCTTCTGGATCATGCGACGGATGGAACCGACAAAGGCAAACCCCAGAATGATGATGAGAAAGGTGATGACGGTTGCAGTCTCCAGAGCTTTTGTCTGTACAAAAGCAGCTAGGAATGAACCCATGATGGCGGTGATGAGAGCAACTGCTGCACAAAGCACTGTGTACAGCACGATGCGGGCCGTAAATTTCTTAGGACCGCAGCTTTTTACCGATGTAAAGATCTTCATGCTTATAAAAACTCCTTTGATATGTCACAATATGACACTATCTATCATTTAAACACACCGGATGAACATAATAAAGGGAAACGACAATTTGCAAACCATTTGCAATTCCTTGACTCCTATGTATAATACAATATGCAAATCATTTGCAAAAGAAAGAGAGACTATGGCAAAGGAATATATATCGAAATACAGAACATGGATGATGGAATACTTCTTGGCACATAAGGATGAGTGTTTGGCAGCCGGGGACATATATGTGGCTATGCGAAATGCCGGTATGGCTTTGAATTTAACGACGGTGTATCGGAATCTGGACAGATTGGAGGATGAGGGACATATCGTCAAACAGAAGGATCCGCAGGATGAAGAAGCGGTATATCGCTATGTGGACAAGCAGATGGCATGTGATCGGCATTTGCATCTGTATTGTGAGAAGTGTGGGCGGGTGATCCATCTCAATTGTGACTTTATGCATGAGATCAGCTCGCATTTGATGCAGGAACATGGTTTTGTCATTGATTGTGGGTCTTCTATGTTGAGGGGGATCTGTGCAGCATGTCGTAGAAAGGAGGGGGATGTATGATGATCGTTGATGCGTTGATGGATGCGTTGATCGATACGGCTAAGTTGATCCCGTTTTTGTTTTTGACATATCTTTTGATGGAATGGCTGGAACGTAAGACACAGGAGAAGCAGACGGAGATGTTGGCTAAGGTGGGACGTAGCGGACCGCTCTTTGGTGCTTTGACAGGTATCATTCCCCAGTGTGGTTTTTCTGCGGCCGCCGCTTCTCTTTATGCCGGAGGAGTGATCTCCATCGGTACATTGTTGGCGGTGTTTCTTTCTACTTCCGATGAGATGTTGCCGCTGCTCATCTCTTCCGGTTCATCTATGTCAAAGATCATGACCATCATGGGTATTAAGATCGTGATCGGATTGGTGACGGGGCTTGCCATCGACGGCATCTTGCGACATACAAGATACAAACACAAGACTGAGAAGCGGATCCATGATCTGTGTGAGCAGGAACATTGCGGTTGTGAGGAGGAAGAAGGATCCATTCTGCATTCGGCCTTTGTACATACATTGCATATCATCCTCTTTGTGTTCTTGATCTCGTTTGGTCTGGCTTTGCTTGTGGAAGGAATCGGTCGGGATGCTTTGACGACGCTTTTGTCACAACGTTCGTTACTGACGGTGTTCATCAGTGCCGCAGTGGGCTTGATCCCCAATTGTGCGGCATCCGTTGCCATCACCCAGCTGTATTTGGATGGAATATTGGCTTTTGGACCGATGATGGCCGGTCTTCTTGTCAGTGCCGGAGTAGGTCTGTTGGTGTTGTTTCGCACAAATAAACATATGCGTGAGAACTTGAAGATCGCCTTGATGTTATATGTATGCGGGGTGGTTTGGGGTATCATACTCAGTCCCTTGGTTATCTGACAACATGTTTCTTCTGTATAAGAGATTTCATGCTGAAAAGACGGTCGCATCGGTATAATATTGATAGCGAGGTGATCGTTGTGTTTGCACAAGTAAATGGAATGAGATTGTTTTACGAGCAGAGCGGTATGGGCAGACCTTTGATCTTGTTGCATGGAAACGCAGAAGATCATGGGATCTTTGATGAGGCCGTGGATGTATTGAAAGAGCGGTATACATGTTATGCTTTGGACAGCAGAGGACATGGTCGCAGCACCGCGTGTCATGAGCTTCATTATCAGGATATGGCCGATGATGTATGTGCATTTATTGAGGAATTGGATCTGGATAATGTGATCGTATATGGATTCTCAGACGGGGCCATTATCGCCTTGTTGGCGGCACAGCAGGATGATAGGATCAAAGATCTTATCATCTCCGGTGCAAACCTCAGCCCTGCTGATCTCAAACCATGGATCAGAGGGTCCATGCATCTATGCAATGTTATTCATAAAGATGACAAGATCGCATTGATGTTGAGAGAACCGCACATCATGGATGAGAATCTCAAAAACATACAGGCAAGGACACTTGTTCTTGCGGGCGGTAGTGACGTCGTGAGTGCGAAGGAGACTGCCCATATCGCTAAGATGATCCCACATGCCGAGATGAGGATCTTGGCCGGGGAAGGACATGGTTCCTATGTCATTCATAATCGTAAGATCGCAGATATCATACTGGCATTTGCCGGATAAGGGGGAAATATGGCTACATTGAATGAGTTGCATTTGCAACTGGAACAGAAAGTGCAGGACTTTTTAAAGGATCAGACGGAAGAGAACAGTTCCCGTCTTGTGATGGAAGTGATCAGACTTCTCGGTATGGATGCCGAAGTCGTCATTGCCGGAGAGCCGGTTGCAGATCATCCGGAATTGACAGATCCTGCCGGATATTACGGCCCGGACGGAAGGTTCTACTTCCATGTATTTACAAGTCGGCTGCGCTTCAATGAGAGTGGGGCGCAACATCCTTGCATGACAAAGTTGAAGTTCCTTTTGGACCAGGTATTTACCAACGAAAAGATCGGAGGTCTTTCTTTGAATTATAAAAAGGGAGAAGGAACGGTCGTCATTACCAAGGAAGACATTATGAATGCATTGCAATGTCTCAGTGAGAACAGATAACGATGCCCATTTGGAGCATCGTTTTTTTGATACTGTGTAAAAGATGTATATTGTCGGAGTGCTGATTTGTGATGACTAACTTGTTTCGTGTATAATAGCACCGTAAAAGAGGTATAAGTATATGACACTGAAGGAGTTGAAGCCGGGGCAGACGGCTGAGATCGTGTCTGTCGGTGGTGAAGGTGAGCTTCGTCAGCACTTTCTGGATATGGGGGTGATCCCCGGGGCAGAAGTGACTATGGTGAAGCTGGCACCACTGGGGGATCCGATGGAATTGAAGATCCATGACTACTCATTGACATTACGCATGGCAGATGCTGAGAAGATCGAAGTGACGCACATCAGAAGTGAGAAGAAATACAAGAAGGACCATACAGTCGGAAAAGATCTGAAAGATCACCCGGGCCTTGGGGAAGGCGGACGTTATCATGTCAAGGCGGAAGCGAAGCCTCTTCCCTCCGGGACCACATTGACATTTGCTTTGGCCGGTAACCAAAACTGCGGTAAGACGACATTGTTCAACCAGCTGACCGGTTCCAACCAGCATGTGGGAAACTTTCCGGGGGTGACAGTGGATCGCAAATCCGGCACGATAAAGGGTCATGAAGACACCGAAGTCACCGATCTGCCGGGTATTTATTCACTTTCTCCCTATAGTTCGGAGGAGATCGTATCCCGTGAGTTTATTCTGTCTTCTCATCCAAGAGGTATCATCAACATCGTGGATGCCACCAACATTGAAAGAAATCTGTATTTGACGATGCAGTTGATGGAGTTGGATGTACCGATGGTATTGGCTTTGAACATGATGGATGAGTTGACGGGCAATGGTGGTTCGGTGCGTATCAATCGCATGGAGGAGATGCTTGGTATTCCGGTCATTCCCATTTCCGCCGCCAAAGGCCAGGGTATCGATGAACTGGTGGATCATGCTATGCATGTGGCACATTATCAAGAACGACCGGGACGTAAAGATTTCTGTGATCCGGACGATCATGGTGGGGCAGTGCACAGAGCAATCCATGGTGTATGTCATTTGATCGCCGATCATGCGGACAGAGCAGGTATTCCGGTCCGGTTCGCGGCTACCAAGGTCATTGAAGGTGATGCAAAGATATTGGAGGCTTTGCATCTGGATGAAAACGAGAGTGAGATGCTGGAACATATCGTCCGGCAGATGGAGAAAGAAAGAGGGCTGGATCGCTCGGCCTGCATCGCAGATATGCGTTTCCGTTTCATCTGCGATCTGGTTGATGAGACGGTCGTGAAGCCTCACGAGAGTAAAGAAGCCAAAAGATCGGAACAGATCGATAAGATCTTGACCGGCAAGTATACGGGTATTCCGGCTTTTATTGCCATTATGGGCATGGTGTTCTTCTTGACGTTCAATGTCATAGGACCGGTGTTGCAGGGGTGGTTACAAAGCGGTATCGATGCTTTAGCAGCTGTTGTTGGCGGATGGATGACGAAGGCGGCGGTCAATCCGACGATCGTTTCACTTGTCATCGACGGGATCTTCGGTGGTGTGGGAAGTGTTGTAAGCTTTTTGCCGATCATCGTGACGTTGTTCTTCTTCCTCTCTCTTTTGGAGGATACAGGGTATATGGCGCGTATCGCATTTGTCATGGATAAGTTGTTGCGTAAGATCGGTCTTTCCGGTCGTAGTATCGTGCCGATGTTGATGGGGTTTGGATGTTCTGTACCGGCGGTGATGTCCGCTCGTACATTGTCTTCTGAACGTGATCGCAAGATGACGATCCTTCTTACACCGTATTTCTCATGTTCGGCTAAGTTACCGATCTATGGTTTCTTCTGTGCGGCATTCTTTCCGAAGTATGCGGGGTTGGCGATGTTGATCTTATATCTGTTGGGTATCGTGATCGGTATTGGTATGGCATTGTTGATGAAGAAGACGGCATTCCATGGAGAGGCGGTACCGTTTGTAATGGAGTTACCGAATTACAGATTGCCAACATTGAAAAACACCGGACAGTTGCTTTGGGAAAAGAGTAAAGATTTCTTACAAAGAGCATTTACGATCATCTTCTTGGCAACGATCGTTGTATGGTTCTTGCAGACATTTGACTTCTCACTTAATACAGTGACGGATTCTTCCGAAAGTATTCTGTCGTCTTTGGCCGGTATGATGGCTCCGTTGTTTGCTCCGTTGGGCTTTGGTGATTGGCGTTTGACAAGTTCGTTGCTTACGGGTTTCCTGGCCAAGGAGAGCGTTGTTTCCACCTTGGGTATGTTGCTGAATGGGGCGGCTGTCACAAGTGTTCTGACTGTTGGTGGAGCAGCCGCATTCTTGGTGTTCTGCCTGCTGTATACACCATGTGTGGCGGCTGTATCGGCAGTCAAGCGCGAGCTTGGTACAAAGTGGATGTTGTTTGTTATCGTATGGCAGTGTGTGGTGGCGTGGATCATAGCCTTCATCGTACGTATGATCCTGCTGTGCTTTGGCATTCTTTAGAAAATAAGAAAAGACAGATCCTGTTATATAGGATCTGCCTTTTTAGTTCTTGAAGATATGATCGTGGATGTAATGACCGACACCGTCATCATATACATCATGTTCTGTGACAGCATCGGCTGTTTCTTTGCAAATATCACAACCATTGGCAAGACATACGCCCCAACCCGCATCTTTGATAAGACCCAAATCGTTGTCCTGATCACCGAAGGTGAGGATGTTCTCACGCGATACACCGATACTTTCGGCAAAGGAAAGCAAAGCATTACCTTTATCTACCCGCGGATCCTGGAATTCAAACGTACAGTAACCATCAGCCCGATATGTCTGGACCATATGCCATGCCGGATCGGCATTCTCTTCAATGGCTTGCAAGATGGCATCTCTTTCCTTTTCCATGAAAGACACTTCCACTTTGGATGTGTCGAACTCGGCCAGATAATCGATATCCCCGGTCGTAACATGAGAATGATTTCTGATCATGGAATTCTTCATCAGCTCATCAAGTTTGAAGGCCCTTATCTCTTCATAACCGTTTACATAAACGATGGCATTTACATCGAACGGCGCAAGAAATGTCAGGATCTTTTTGACATTTTCTTTGGAGAGAAGGTGGAATTTTTCCACTTTGCCGGTGTCTTTGCGATACAGTTCACCACCGTTCATACCGATGGCGAAGTCAAATGGAAAACCAAGCTTCCAATCTGCAGCGCGATCCAGGATGTTCTTGCTCATGGGACGGCCGGAAGCAGGACCGAACAGGACGCCTTCATCATGAAGGCGGATGATGGCATCACGTGTCAAAGGCATGAGATCTCCGCCTTTCATGCAGAGAGTGCCGTCGATGTCGCATGCCAAGATCTTAATATCTTTGATCATACAGTGTCATTACCTCTTATTTCAGAGTCTATAGTAGCAGAGAAACCGGCACATGATGTAAGGATGTCGTGAAGTTTTATACAAAAATATTCGGATGTCACAGAGTTTGTGATATTGTTTTACAGTTCGTTTTACGATTGCTAATATATAGTGGTAGAAAAAGGATTGGAAAGATATGAGAAAGAGTGTTCTGTTGATCGGACTCGGTAGGTTCGGTAGATATACGGCCAAGAAGTTGCATGAGATGGATATCGAGGTCATGGCGGTGGATCGTGATGAAGAGCGTGTTGCCAAAGTCTTGGATTATACGACCAATGCGATGATCGGTGATGGTTCCGATGAAGAGTTTATCGGCTCGATCGGGGTATCCAATTATGATGTATGCATCGTTGCCATCGGGGATGATTTCCTGAATTCCCTGGAGACGACGGCATTGTTGAATGAGTATGGTGCGAAGTTCGTGGTGGCACGTGCTACGATGGATTCGCAGGAGAAGTTCTTGTTGCGTAATGGGGCGGATGCTGTTGTGTTTCCGGAAAGACAGATGGGCATTTGGACGGCGATTCGTTATGGCTGTGATAATGTGGAGAACTTCATCGATCTGGGAGATGGCTTTGCCATTTATGAGATAAAGGTCCCGGAAGAGTGGGTCGGTCAGAAGATCGGTGATCTGGAAGTGAGAAGAAAGTATCATCTTAATATCCTTGGTGTAAGAGATGGGGATATGCATATGGATATTACATATGAGACGGTGATCCGCAAGTATGAGTCTTTGCTTGTACTTGGTAAGACATCGGATCTGGAGAAGGTCGTAAAGAGAAAGTGATGAGGTAAGAGGCAGGAAATGCAATTCCTGCTTTTTTATATATAGGCAATGAAAAAAGAGGACCGTGAGGTCCTCTTAGATGTATATCTTAGTGATGTGTATGTTTGATCAGACCGACTGCCTTGGCAAGTTCCATTACCGGGAAAGGAACGAAGGCAAGACCGAATGCCAGGGCATAGAGATGTGCCGGCAATGCGATCAAGCCAAAGGCGGTGTGCAGTGGTGTGAAAAGAACAAGCAATACCAGAGCCAGGGAAACAAGACCTGCTTTGTTGAGGGCTTTGTTCGTGAACGGACCGATCTTGAAGAGTGAATGTTCAGAACGCATGTTGAAGGCCTGAACGAGCTGGGATACACACAGGGTGATGAAGGCTGTCGTTTGACCGCCGGCCGGAGAGCCTGTGAGCTTTGCACCAAGCCAATAGCTGATCAGTGAGAGCCCGCCGAACATGCATCCTTGCAATACCGTACGAATGCCGAAACCGTGAGCGAAGATCCCTTCGTTCTTCGGTTTTGGGGCATGATCCATCACATCGGCTTCGACGGCTTCCATGCCAAGGGCAATCGCCGGCAAAGAGTCTGTGACAAGGTTGATCCAGAGCAATTGCATACTGAGCAAAGGGGATGTATGCCACATCAGCATGGCAACAAATACGGTCAGTACTTCACCGATGTTGGTGCCAAGCAAGAAGCCTACGACTTTCTTGATGTTGGCATAGATGCCACGTCCTTCTCTGACGGCATCTACGATCGTGGCAAAGTTATCATCGGTGAGTGTCATATCGGCCGCACCTTTGGCAACATCGGTGCCGGTGATGCCCATGGCACAGCCGATATCGGCTGCTTTGAGGGCCGGAGCATCATTGACGCCATCGCCCGTCATGGATACGACTTTGTCTTTTCTCTGCCATGCTTTGACAATGCGGATCTTGTTCTCCGGTGATACGCGGGCATAGACGGAGATGTGTTCAACGGCTTGATCGAGTTGTTCATCGCTCATCTTGTCAAGCTGGGCACCGGTGACAGCATTGTCGCCCTCTTGCATGATACCGAGATCTTTGGCGATTGCTGAAGCGGTCGTGATATGGTCGCCGGTGATCATGACCGGACGAATGCCGGCTTTGCGGCAGACAGCTACGGCATCACGTGCTTCCGGACGTGGAGGATCGATCATACCGAGCAGACCGAGGAATGTGAGACCGTTCTCCAGTGTGTCAGAGGAAAGTACATTCGGTACTTCATCGATCTCTTTGTATGCCACCGCAAGTACACGCAATGCTTTGGCACTCATCTCTTCCACATAACGATCGGCTTTGGACAAGTCGGTATCGATGCATCTCTTCATCAACATGTCGAAGGCACCCTTGACGATGACGATCTTATGCCCATCTATCTCGTTGATGACAGACATGAGTTTACGATCGGAATCAAAAGGGATCTCGGCAAGTCTTCTGTATTTTGCATTGAGAGCATCCTGATCCAGACCGTTCTTGGCGGCTGCGGCAATGATGGCAGTCTCTGTCGGATCGCCGATCTGTTCTTCTTTCCCATCATGAACGATGATTTTGCCATCGCAGCACAATGTACCGTATGCCAATACTTTGCGGATCGCTTCACTGTTGTCGGCACTGATGTCTTCCGGGGTAGCGGCATCGGCAACATATGCTTGCATCAATGTCATCTTGTTCTGAGTCAATGTACCGGTCTTGTCGGAGCAGATGACAGAGGCACTGCCAAGTGTTTCTACGGCCGGTAATCTTCTGATCAAAGCGTTCTTTTTGACCATTCTCTGGACACCGAGGGACAACACGATCGTTACGATCGCCGGCAATCCTTCCGGGATCGCCGATACGGCCAAAGAAACGGATGTCATGAAGATCTCAAGGATCGGAATACCATTCAACAAGCCGACGATGAAGATGATGCCACAGGCCGCTAAAGCCAAGATACCAAGATATTTACCAAGTTGGGCGAGCTTTTGTTGCAGTGGCGTTTGGGTCTCTTTTTCGTTGTCCAAAAGCCCGGCGATCTTACCCATTTCCGTATCCATACCGGTAGCGGTGACGATGGCTTTGGCTGTACCGTATGTCACCGAACAGCCGGAGAATACCATGTTGGAGCGATCACCAAGTGGAGCATCCGTTTTAACGGTAGCGTACGCATTTTTTTCAGACGGGACCGATTCACCGGTCAAGGCACTTTCTTCACATTTCAAAGAAGCGGAAGTAAGAAGACGGGCATCGGCCGGGATGAAGTCACCGGCTTCCAGATGAATGAGATCACCCGGAACAAGCTGATCGGCATCGATGACGGATTCTTTGCCATCACGTGTGACTCTGGCATGGGGAGCGGACATATTGCGCAACGCATCCAGTGCCTTCTCGGCTTTACTTTCCTGCATCACCCCCATGATGGCATTGAGGATCACGATCAATAAGATCAAAGCCGGTTCGAAGAACTCAGAAGGATCACCTTCATATACTGCAATGCCAAAGGACACAGCCGCAGCCGCCAATAGGATCATGATCATTACATCTTTGAACTGATCGAAGAAACGCTGCATATTGGTCTTCTTTTTCTTTTCACGCAGCTTGTTGGGACCGTACTTGTCATATCGCTGTTTTGCGTCCGCGACAGACAGACCTGAATCCGCATTCGCATGCAATTCACGTACTGCCGCATCACGGTCCAAATCATGGAAATTCATAAACATTCCTCCTTTATGCGTTGATTTTAAAAGAAGGTGTCGTTCTTGGCAGTATACAAAAATAAGGCGATGTTTAAAAATGAACACGTGTCGGGTGATTTCATACGTTGTATGATAGAAGAAGAGAGGTACATAGTATGAAGTTGTTAGTGGATGGGGCAGATGTAGATGAGATCGCATATGCATATACGTATGTGGGGGTGGAAGGAGTGACGACCAATCCTTCCATCCTTGCCCGTGTCGGTCAAGATCCCGGCAAAGTTTTGTTGCGGATACGTGATCTGATCGGGCATGATGAGTTGCATGTTCAGGTCATCGGCAAGACGGCTCAGGACATGGTGGAAGATGCCTTGAAGATCGTGGATCTTTTGGGGATGGAAACATATGTGAAGATTCCTTGTGTGAAAGAAGGATATCGGGCAATGAAGGATCTGTCCAAGCGTGGTATTAAAGTGACGGGAACGGCGGTATATATGCCGATGCAAGGGTGGCTTGCGGCCAAGGCGGGGGCGAAGTATGTTGCACCATATATCAATCGCATTGACAATATGGGGTATGATGGCATCAAGGTATGCAAAGAGATCGAGGATATGTTGCGGATGGATGACGCAAATTGTGGAGTGTTGGCAGCCAGTTTCAAGAATTCACAACAGGTGTTGGAATTGGCAAAGTACGGTATAGCGACATGTACCGCTTCTACGGACGTTATCTTCAATATGATGAACAATGCGGCGGTGGATGCGGCGGTGGATGTGTTTACACAAGATTGGCATAAGTTGACAGGCAAAGACAGATTCTGAATAGAAAAAGCGGTCCGTGAGGATCGCTTTGCTTGTTTAAAGAGGTCTGCCCATGAAGTCTGTTTGGATGTCATGGGGATCATTGTATTTCAGGATACGATAGGCTAGCTTTTCCGCTTCTTCATACAATTCCGGGAAAGAACGATCTATGATCTTTGTTTCATCATAGAAGGCAGGATACGAGGTATGGTGTAGATTGATCACTCTTCGTGGCTCACTGCCTTTGAGGATCATGCGACCGGAATCGATAGGATTGCCCATAAAGAATTCCCCACCCAGGAATACATTGGATCCCACGTAATGAGGACGGATGATCGGTGTCCAGAGATTGAGCTCCACTAAAGCATGCCGGATCCTTCCTTCTGTGATATCCGTATCGTATATCGTTTTGAACAGGTCATGATACATGCCCGCAAGCTTTTGTCTGTCACTTGCCGAGATACGCATCATGGCCCAGATGTTCCTTCCTTCTTTGATCGTACTTCTTCTTTGATGCAGAATCCATACATCGATCTGTGATTCCATACGTACATGCACCGCCCCTTCGTGGACATTGTCATTGAGATGCTTGTAGCGGGCAATGGAGCAGATCAAAGCATGTGCTTTGCAATCCAAAGCATAGTGACATAGATATCCGTAGTAATAACTCAATAAGGAACTGTCATGACGTCCGGCTTCTGCCATGAATTGCAACTGTTCCCGGACTTTTTCTTCATGCAAAATATTTCCGTATTTATGCAAAGAACCGGGCATAACAGACATATGCGAGAAGTAAAAGATATCCGGTCCTTGGGTGCCGATCCAGAACATGGCGGGATCGACGATCAAATCCCTAACGGATGCCGGTACGGCATTGAGTATGTCTCTTCCGAATTCCACATGTGTTGCGGCAGCTGGCATATGATCACCTTCTTCACAATGTCTATGGTAGACCCCACAGCTGCTTTTGCATAGAGTTTTACGCCTGATGAGGACAACTGTTTTTCTTATAATACACTTGTTGGAAATCATCCGTTCATCCTACTGTTAAAACAATGTGTTTCGCGTTACACTTTAAGGGATAAAAGGAGTGAGACCGGATGCAGGATATTATTTTAAAAGATCATGTGCATCGTGCCGAGAGGATCGATGCACATACTTGGAACATCACTGAAGCGGATCTTGTTAACTGCTATCTTTTGGAGGGCAGTGAGCATGCATTGCTTATCGATCTTGGCTGCGGAGCGGGGGATCTGAAAGCATGCATTGGAACTTTGACAGACAAAACGGTCACGTTTGCTGTGACACACAGGCATGGCGATCATACCGGTGGGGCCGGGGAATTCGGGTTTTATTATGCCGATCCGGATGACGTGAAGCTTGTATACGATCTCATGTGTAATGTGCCGGCATGTCGACGTATGATCCCCGAGAATCTGTCGGAGAATCCGAAGATGCGCCGAAAGGCGAAGATCATGCCTTTGAAGAAGGATATGAAGTTCGAACTCGGTGATCGGACCATCCGCACCGAGAAGATCCCGGGGCATACACGGGGCAGTGTGATGTTCATCGATGATGAGGCGAAGCTGCTGTTTACAGGGGATGCCATTAACAAAGAGTTGTGGATGCATCTGCCGGGATGTACAAAATTGAAAGAGTGGCTGGATGGGGCATATGCAGTGCTGTCTTATATGGAAAAGGGGTATCATGCATATGGTGGCCATGAGGATGGCATCATTACGCAGGAACAGGCGGAAAGGACTGTGGCATTGGCGGAAGAGCTTGTGGCAAAGGCACAAGCGAAGGAGAAGATCAAAGGATCAAGATGGCCGGATGACGAGGCGGAGGTTGCGATCTTGTTTGATCCAAAACGTATTATATGAGTTTTTTGATAACTCTTGACAGGGATGCATATAACGCGTATCCTTGCATATAAACATGAGGGACGGTATAAAGATGAAGAGAACATTGACAGCTGATTCAGGCGGAAGTCTGTTTAAATTGGAAGGCACGGAATTTACGGCTGTGCCGATGGTCATTACATTGGATGATCAGCACATCAGTGATGCACAGGATCTGGATATTCCGGAATTTGTGGCGCATATGTATGCGTCAGACAAGAGTTCTACGGCGTGTCCGAGCGCCGGTTTGTGGGAAGAGGCGTTCAAGGATGCGGATGAGGCATTTGCGGTGACGATCTCCAGTGGTCTTTCGGGTAGTTACAATGCGGCTATGATGGGGAAGGATCTGTATGAGGAGGCCCATCCCGATCGCAAGGTCCTTGTGGTGGATTCTTTGACAGCCGGTCCGGAACAGAGATTGATCACCGAGAAACTCGGTGAGCTCATGAAGAGTGATATGACTTTTGAAGAGATCGAGAAAGCGATCAAGCAATATCGCAAACATACGCACATCTTGTTCTCTCTGCAGTCTTTTACGAATTTTGCTAAGAACGGAAGGATCAATCCGATGATTGCCAAGACGGCTCAAATGCTTGGTATCCGTGTCATTGCCTGTGGCAATGAGCAGGGTAAGATCGAGATCGATCGTACGGTCCATGGGGCCAAGAGGATGCTTTCCGTACTGTTTGAAGAAATGAAGAAGACAGGCTTCAATGGTAGACGTGTCATCATCGGACATTGTCAGAATCCCGACGGAGCCAATGCCATCAAGGAAAAGATCCTGAATGAGTTTCCTTTCTGCAACATCATTGTGCAGGGCTTGGATGGTCTTTGTTCCTATTATGCGGAAAAGGGCGGTCTTCTTGTAGGCTTTGAGGACAGTGAAGCATAAGTTCATGACAAGACGCAGAGATGCGTCTTTTTTTGGGGATCGGATGTGTCATGATATTCGTGACGTTTTCTGGTAAAATGAAGTAAATAAGAAAGTTTGGTCTGCCTAAGGCAGAGAGGTATATAGCATGCAGAATACTCAGGTCAAGAAAAAGGGTGTCAGAGTCAATAAAGATGAGACGGCATATGATGCATTGATGAACAGTATGCCGCATTGGATCCATCATAAGGTGGAAGCGGAAGGATATGTGGGTGGATATAAGTATCTGCCACAGTGTGATTGTTCGGAGTGTGGTTTCACTTCCAATGTGGAGCACAGTGTTTGCCCGCATTGTGGGGCAAAGATGAACATCGTTAAATGAGTGAAAAAAGAATATATGCGGCGATTGATCTGAAGTCGTTTTATGCATCGGCGGAGTGTGTGGCGAGGGGATATGATCCGCTTCGTACGTGTCTTGTGGTGGCAGATGCTGCCAGGACCGATAAGACGATTTGTTTGGCAGTGTCGCCGGCGATGAAAGAATGCGGGGTCAAGGGAAGACCCCGTTTATTTGAAGTGAAGCAGATCGTACGGCAGATTAATCAAAAAAGAGCGCAAAAGATCGGCTTCAGACCGTTTCGGGGTGTTTCCTTTGAACCGGAGAAGTTGCGGAAAGATCCTTATCTGGAGATGACATATCATGTGGCAGTCCCGCGTATGGCGGAGTATATACGTATCAGTACACAGGTCTATGAGATCTATTTGAAGTATGTGTCTGCCAAAGACATTCATGTCTACTCCATTGATGAAGTTTTCATCGATCTGACGGATTATATGAAAATGTATGATATGCCGGCTCATGATCTTGTGATGCATATGATCCGTGATGTGTTATATAAGACCGGGATCACGGCGGCAGCCGGTATCGGGACGAATCTGTATCTGGCCAAGGCGGCCATGGATATTTCCGCTAAGCATATGGTCCCCGATCAAGATGGGGTGCGTATTGCTTATTTGGATGAGATCTCATATCGCAAACAATTGTGGGATCATAGACCTTTGACGGACTTTTGGCGGATCGGCAGAGGAACGGCCGCCAAGTTGGAGGCAAACGGTCTTTTTACCATGGGAGATGTGGCGGAAAAGTCATTGGAAGATGAAGATATGTTTTTCAAGTTGTTTGGAGTCAATGCCGAGACGATCATCGATCATGCTTGGGGTAGAGAAACATGTCGGATGGAAGATATTAAGGCATATCGTCCGCGAGCTTCTTCTTTGGGAGCGGGGCAGGTATTGATGGAACCTTATCCGTATGACAAAGGAAGGTTGATCGTGAAAGAAATGGCAGATCAGTTGGCGCTGGATCTTGTGAATAAACATCTGGTGACGGAAGAAGTTGCCCTGGCTATTGGCTATGACCGTACAAGCAAAGCCGATCCGGAAGATCTTGTCTACGATATGTATGGTAGGACAGTGCCGCGTGGAGTACATGGAGCAGTGAGATTGTCATGTCCGACATCGTCGTCATCATTGTTAAAAGAGGCACTGGTGAAGGTGTATGACAATATTGTAGAACCTTCTTACTATGTGCGAAGAGTGACGATCACGGCTTTGCATACTATGGATGAACAAGAAGCGGCCATACATCCAAAAAATGTGCAATACGATCTTTTTACGGATATCGAAGAACAGGAAAAAAAACAAAAAGAACGCGACCGTGAACTGGTCAGAGAGAAGAAGGCCCAGGAGGCCATCTTGGCAATACGTAAAAAGTTTGGTAAGAATGCGGTCATCAAGGGCATGGATCTGGAGGAAGGTGCGACCGGCCGCGAGCGTAATGCCCAGATCGGAGGTCACAAAGCATGAGAAAAGATCTTGTGCATTATCCATATGCCGGGGTGATGAAGCACCGGAAGATGGATGCTTTGTCGAGAGCAGCCCAGTTTACACCGTTTTCGGCATTGAACGGATACAAAGAATCGATAGATGAAGCTTCGCAGATGCGGTGGGAGTTTGTTGAGCCGGGTGAAGACCATATGACGGTCATCGATAAGCAAGCACAGTATTTGCTTGCACATATCAAAGAAAGACCGGAGGCGGAGTTTACGGTGTTTGTGAAAGATGAGAAAAGATCGGGCGGACAATATAAAAAGATCCGTGGTCATGTTAAGACCATAGATCTTGTGAACAGGACATTTCAATTGACGGATCGATCTGTCATCCCCATGGATCTTGTGGTATCTATCGCTGTTTTTGATAGATGCGGATCGTGAACTCAGCAGTCATCCGCAATTGGGGCAGAGCACTGAGCTTGGCAATGCCATTACGACCGGTACGGTAGGCATACGGCGTCATCTCAAAGAGGGCTGCCAAATGTTTTGCATCACATGTAAAAGGAGCGGATATCGTCTCTTTGTGCAATAGTACAAGAGATGTGTCGAGCTCTTTTTCTTTGTTCAGATACGGTGTATCATACAGCACTTCTTTCATTTCAAATAGATGCTTTGGTCCCGGTGTGACGAATACAAAGATGCCCCGCTCTTTGAGGATCCTTTCCACTTCTTCTTTGGCAAACGGCGCAAAACATGTCAGTACCCCATCGGCACATCCATCTTCCAGCGGAAGAGAGAAGATGGAAGACAGAACATACATCGACCTTTTGTCATGCTTAGCGGCATGCACCAAAGCATCCTTGGACAGATCGATACCAAGCACGTCATCATTGGTAAGCAAAGAAGTATAATATCCCTCTCCGCAGGCCATATCTACGACATGATTGCATTCCTTCAACATATCTTTCAGTCTTTCGGCTAAGAACAGATATGCATTGCTATCCAGAAATGTGGTACGGGCTTTGACCATCTGTTTGTTATCACCGTGATCTGCTTTATTGGAGAGATGCAGATTGAGATACCCGCTCTTGGCGAGATCGAATGAATGCCGCATTTCGCAGCAATAAGAACGTCCTTCCTTTGTCAGTGGACGTTTGCATACAGGACATATCAGTTTCATGGTTAGATTATAAACGAAACATGACATATATGCATGTACTTCTGTTGACCGACGGTCAGTCAACTGTTACTATGAAGACAGGAGGAAAGATCTATGCGGGAAACGAAAGACAGTGAAGAAAGACGCAAAGAGTTCGTGGATGCGGCTGAGAAGCTGTTTAAGAAAAACGGCATCGTAGATACGACGGTAAACAATATCGTCAAGGAACTTGATGTTGCCAAGGGACTGTTCTATTACTACTTCAAAAGTAAAGATGATGTCATTGACGCGATATCGGAAAAGTACAATGAGGCATTCCGTGATTCTATGAAGAAGAGTATGGATGAGGAAGATTGGCCTCTACGATTAAAACAGTTTCTGGACAATTGCATCATTTCATTTCGGACTTTGTATGTAAGATTGCAAGGGGATCGTGAAGATGTGGATCTTTCACAGCTGACGATGGTAGCAATCGAGGAGGCTCGTACGGATTCTTCTGAAGCTTTGGCGAAACTTCTTGCGGAAGGAAACGAAAAGCATTACATTGAAGTCAAGGATACCGGTTATGCGGCGGATTTTATTACAGGTGGGATCGCCTATCTTGTTTCAAAAGGTGAGACAGATCGCGAGACGATCGGAAATATGGTATATAACAGTCTTTTGCAAAAAGACGGAAAGGAATAATATATGTCGGATTTTGAAAAGCAGTTTAACGATCTTTACGATAAGGTCGCCAAGGTCGTGGTGGACAGTGCCAAGGCCGCCAAGAGCGTTGCGGATGTGCAGACAGCTAAGTTGAAGTTGAGAGCTGAGATCGGTCAGAATGAGAGGGATATTACAAAGGCATACAACAGACTGGGACAGGCATACTATGAGGCAAAGGTGAACAATGCCGAGATGTCTGATGTGAATGATGTGCTGGATCTGATCCGTTCCAAGAAGAAGCTTGTAGAGCTTTTGCAGGAAAAGCTCGATGCCATGAGCGCATCGGACTCTGATACACAGGAATAAAAAAGAGAGCGGATCATTCCGCTCTCTCTTTGTGTCTGGATACATAGGAGTATACGCATCCGCAATAGTCCTGATGATAGAGGCCGTATTGTTCTACAATGCGGTCTCTTTCATTTTGTCCACCGCCCTTTTTAAAGTCGGAGACAAAGTATCTTACAGAAGGAAACTCTTCTTGCAATTTTAAACCGATGGCATTCAATACTTGTGAATCTTTCTGCCTGGAAATGGTCATTACTGTAGTAAACCAATCAAAACCATGTTCTTGTGCATAGGCATATGCTTCGCGCATCCTTACTTCATAACAGCCGAAGCATCTCTTCCAGCCTTCGGGATCGTCTTTGCGATTTTTGAGATATTTGTTTGTATAAGAAATATTGTCATAAGGAGGAACGATGACATCGATATCATCGTATCCGGCATCCTTGACAAGTCGGATCAATTCATCTTTACGGCGTGTATATTCCGCTTGAGGCCATATGTTGGAATTGTTGTAATAGATCGTGATATCGAATATATCATGTAGAAAAGCCAAAGGCCATCCCGCACATGGTCCGCAACATGCATGGAGCAATATCTTTGGACGTTTGCCGGATGCTTTGATCTTTTCCATCACACACAACGATTCTTTGTAGCGGTTCTTCTTTGCGGAGCTTTTTCGTGATGCCAGGTAAGCGAGATATTCTTTTTTCTCAGCTTCATTCATGTGTTAATAACATGCAGTCACCGAAGGAGAAGAAGCGATATTTCTCTTTGACTGCTTCCTTATAAGCATCCATGATGAGGTCATATCCGGCCAGGGCAGTGATCATCATGAGGAGCGTGCTCTTAGGCAGATGGAAGTTCGTCAACATACCGTCAATGGCATGGTATGTGTAACCGGGATAGATGAACAGCTTTGTGTCCAGTGTACATTCTTCAAAGCGCCCGAACTTGTTCCAGACGGATTCCAGTGTACGTACGCTTGTTGTACCGATGGCCATGATCCTTCGGCCTTCTGCCTTGGCTTTGTTCAAGACATCGGCGGCTTCTTTGGACATATGGCACAGTTCACTGTGCATGTCATGTTCTTTCACATTTTCGGTATCCATCGGCCGGAATGTACCAAGTCCGACATGTAATGTGACATCTACGATCGTTACGCCTTTGGCTTCCAATTGTGCAAAGATCTCCGGTGTGAAGTGCAGACCGGCTGTAGGGGCAGCGGCACTTCCTTCCACCTTGGAGTAGACAGTCTGGTATCTTTCCTTGTCCTGCAACTTTTCATGGATGTAGGGGGGGAGGGGAACTTCACCGAGTTGATCGAGGATCTCGTTGAAGATGCCGTCATAGATCATGCGGAATGTACGCAATCCCTTTTCCCCGATGGAAAGGCATTCTGCCTTAAGGCGTCCGTCGTGGAAACTGACGACAGTACCCACTTTTACAACATGGGCATTACCTACCAAACACTCCCATACATCGTTTTCCATCTGTCTCAAAAGCAATACTTCCACATGTGCCCCGGTGACTTCCTTTGTACCGAACAGTCTTGCCGGAATGACTCGTGTGTTGTTTCTGACAAGCACATCTCCTTCATGAAAATAATCCACGATGTCATAGAAATGCTTGTGTTCAAATGTACCTTTGTCCATATGGACGACCATCATGCGTGATGTCTTACGGTCTGTGAGCGGTGTCTGGGCAATGAGTTCCTGTGGCAGCTCATAGTCAAAATCACTTGTCTTTAAGTTATTGATATCCATTAAAAACCTCTTTCATCAAATTTAAGTTCTGCCAGCTTTTCAGCTTTGAAATCGTTGTAGCGATCTTCTTTGATGGCATTACGTGCATCTTCCATCAGCTTGATCAAGAAGCGGATGTTGTGGATGGACAGCAATCTTGTGCCAAAACCTTCATTTGTCCGTGTCAGGTGGTTCAGGTAGGCACGGGTGTAGTTACGGCATGTGTAGCAGTCGCATGTCGGATCAAGCGGTGTAAAGTCCTCTTTGTACTTTGCTTTGCGGATATTGATACGACCTTCGCTTGTCATCAATGTACCGTGTCTGGCAATGCGTGTCGGTAACACGCAATCGCACATATCAATGTTCATGGAGACAGCTTCCAAAAGATCGTTGACTGCTCCCACACCCATTAAATAGCGTGGTTTCTCAAACGGCAAAGCTTCTTCACTCCACTTGACCATCCGATACATCGTTTCCTTGTCTTCACCAACGGAAGTACCACCGATGGCATATCCCGGAAAGTCCATTTCCACAAGCTTCTCTGCACAGTACTTGCGCAGATCTTCATAATCGCCACCCTGGACGATACCGAACAATGCCTGCTCTTCCGGACGTTCGTTGGCTGCTTTGCCTCTTTCTGCCCAGCGCAATGTACGTTCCATGGAACGCTTGACGTAGTCATAATCCGCCGGATATGGAATGCATTCATCAAAGGACATCATAATGTCCGCACCAATCTTGTTCTGGATCTGAATGCTCTTCTCAGGAGAAAGGAACAGCTTGTCTCCGTTGAGCGTATTGCGGAAGTATACGCCTTCTTCTTTGATCTTTCTTGTATCGGAAAGAGAAAAGACCTGGAATCCGCCGGAATCCGTCAACATCGGTCCGTTGTAGTTCATAAACCTCTGTACGCCACCTGCTTTGGCAACGATATCTTCGCCCGGACGAAGCCAGAGATGGTATGTGTTGGCCAGGACTACGCCTGCCCCCATGTCATACAGTTCTTCCGGGGAGATGAACTTGACGGTGGCCTGTGTGCCGACCGGCATGAACATAGGTGTTTCCACATCACCGTGCGGTGTGTGAAGGATGCCCGTACGTGCGCCGGACTGTTTGCATACATGCGTTATTTCAAAAGTGACCGGTTGTTTCATATTAAAAATCCTCGTTTCCCGTATAGTATAGCAGAATTGAGAATTGAGAGAGGACAGTATATCAGGATTGTTATAATATATAAGGTATGAAAACACAGGTGATAAAAACCAGAAATCTGCCGGAGGATGTAGACAAGACGGCATATTCGGTCAGGGTGAAGCCATGGGGGATATTAATGGTGATCTTAGTGGCGGGCATCGTGATGCTTATATTGAAGTCCTATATGATCGGGATATCTTTGCCATTGATCATCCTTACACTGTTTGCGATCCTGGGTATGCCGGATAGGATCTTGGTGCAGTTTGCGGATGATTATCTGGTGATGTATAACCGCAGTGATAAGAATGAATGTACGATCGTATACTGGGATGAGATCGTGTCATGGCATTATGAGTATCATCATGCTTGTGACAAGTTGGTCGTGTCGTTGGTGGATGGTTCAACGGAGTCGGTGGATATGTACTCCAAACGTTCTATAGCCAAGCAGATGGCACAGTATGCGAGTGGAAAGGAAAAGAAGAATGGTTAAGAAGATCGTGGATCCGGATGCGGTACAGCAGTGCCGTGAGGGGATGTTAAAAGAAAAGGAATATGATGAGATGAGCATGATCTTCGAAATGTTCGGAGATTCCACAAGATTGAAGATCATGAATGCACTGTCGGTCAGAGAGCTGTGTGTGTCCGATCTTGCGGCTGTATTGGAGATGAGTAACAGTGCGGTATCCCATCAGCTGTCTTCTTTGAAAAAGACAAAATTGGTGGTAAGCAGAAAAGTAGGCAAAAAAGTTTATTATTCCATGGCCGATGAACATATCATGAACATCTATAAGATGGCTCTTGACCATATCCGCGAATAGAAGGCATAAGATGTCTTCTTTTTTTGTTGGCAACGCAATGTAATGTTTTTGTAAAATCACAAAAATCATCGATTATTAAAGCCCTTACATAGAGAAAAAGAACATGACTTTACATACATATAACATAGTGCTGCTTTTGGACTTAACATGATTTCTGAATAATATACCTGTACCAATTAAAGGAGAGAAAGAAAACGGTATGAAAAACATGAAATTTGCATCTGTATTGCTTGCTGGTGTAACAGCAATGAGTTTGGTAGGCTGCGGCGGTAGCAGCACAGAAGAACCTAAGGAAACAGCTGAATCCACAGTAGCAGCTGAAAGGGAAGAAGCTACAGTATCCGGCACAGTTACAGCTTCCGGATCTTCAGCATTGCTTCCGCTGGCACAGGATGCAGCTGAGAAGTTCGGAGAAAAGAATCCCGATTGTGTTGTTACAGTAAACGGCGGTGGTTCCGGTACAGGTCTGAAGCAGGTTGCTGATGGTTCTGTTGATATCGGTAACTCTGATGTATTTGCAGAAGAAAAACTCGATGCCGATCAGGCTAAGGAACTTGTAGATCATAAAGTTGCTACGATCACAGTTGCACCGGTCGTAAACAAGGATCTTGGTGTAGAAAATCTCACAAAGGATCAGTTGATCGGTATCTTCACAGGTGAAATCAAGAACTGGAGTGAAGTAGGTGGCCCTGACATGGATGTCATCCTTGTTACAAGACCTTCTTCTTCCGGTACAAGAGCATTGTTCTCTGAATATGCTTTGGATGGCAAGGAAGAAGCTTCCAACACAGCTTTGGAGACAGATGACTCCGGTACACTGGCACAGACGATCGCTGACAACAAGGGTGCGATCGGTTATCTTGCATTGTCTTATCTGACAAACAACGACAGTGTTGCACCGGTATCCATTGATGACGTTGAGCCTACTCTTGAGAATACATACAACGGCACATACAACGTATGGGGTTATGAGCATATGTACACAAAGGGCGATGCAAAAGGTGCTGCCAAGGCATTCATCGACTACATCTCCGGTGATGAATATGCTGATCACATGGAAGAAATGGGCTACGGTGTAGCTTCCAAGCTTTCCGACAAGGCTGTGGCAAGTCACGAATAATTGACTGACGGCTTGTGAAAGTCCATTGGGCAGGCGGGGACGTCTGCCCCTTATTTTTGGAAAGGGTAGGAGATATGAAATCACGCAGAAAACTGACAGATAAGATCTGGCGATACATCATCATGGCCGCCGGGTTGTTGATCATTGTACTTACGATCGCCATCGGTGGATTCCTTGTATATAAGGGTGCCGGTACATTTACGATATTCGGCCATTCTATTTCGGAGTTCTTGTTCTCTTCAAACTGGGCTCCTACAGACAGTCCCTCCCAAGGTGGGGGTGCTGTCGGTGCCGCTGTTTATATTTTCGGTTCATTGTTGACATGTGGGTTGGCGTTATTGATCGCTGTGCCGTTTGCCATCGGAGCTGCTATCTTCATGGTCGAGATCGCCCCGGAGATCGGTGAAAAGATCCTGCGTCCGGCTACCGAGATCTATGTTGGTATTCCTTCAGTCGTATACGGATGGATCGGTCTGACAGTTCTTGTTCCCTGGATCAAGACGACATTCAATGCCAAGATGGGTGGCTTCTCTGTTATTGCCGCAGCTATCGTTTTGGCTATCATGATCTTTCCGACGATCGCCACGGTATCGGCCGATGCTCTTAAGGGTGTTCCGGATGCATATCGCCAAGGTGCTTTCGGTCTTGGTTCCACAAGATGGCAGGTCATTCACAAGGTCGTTCTTCCGGCCGCAAGACCGGGTATCTTGGTCGGTGTCATCATGGGGCTTGCCAGAGCCTTCGGTGAGGCCTTGGCAGTGGCCATGGTCATTGGTAAGACACGAGCCTTCCCACATTCGTTGCTGGATCCGACTAACAATCTGACGGCGGCCATAGCTTCGGATATGGGCAATACCGCAAATGGTGGTGAGCACAACTTGGCTTTGTGGACGATGGCGTTGTTGTTGTTCCTGATCAGTTTGCTCTGCATCTTCTTGATCCATATGATCTCCGGAAAGGAAGGTAAGAAAGCATGAACGAAGATAAGAAAGAAAAAGTCATCCGTCGGGCGGTATTTGCCGAGAAGTTGATGACAGGTCTGTTCTGGGTCGTCGGTGGTCTTGTACTTGGCTTTCTCATCCTTTTGACAGGCTACATCATCATTAAGGGCATTACGTCCTTCTATCCTGCTATCCTTTCCACCGGTAAGGAGGGTATCCTCAACCAGCTGTGGAATACAGTATATCTTGTAATATTGTCATTGCTCATCTCGGTTCCACTTGGTATTGCGGCCGGTATCTACATTGCCGAATATGCTAAACCGGGTAAGTTGTTGAACTTCTTGAGTATCTGTATCGAGGCTTTGTCCTCTATTCCTTCTATCGTTATCGGTCTGTTTGCATATCTTGTATTCATTTTGATGACAGGTAGTTCTTGGAATTTGTTTGCCGGTGCTTTGGCGGTATCCATCCTTTCTCTGCCGTTGATCACCACTACGACAAGAGATGCTTTTGCGGCATTGCCGGTGGGGTACAAGGAGGGTGCGTTCGCCCTTGGGGCAAGTCATTGGGAAGTCATTCGTACGGTGCTGTTGCCGGCAGCTTTCTCCCGTATTTTGACAGGTATCATTATGGCCGCCGGTAGAGGTTTCGGTGAAGCGGCCGCATTGTTGTATACAGCCGGTCAAAGTACGGCCATCAACTGGAACAATTGGAACCTTTCTTCTCCAACTTGTCCTTTGAATCCATTCCGTCCGGGTGAGACATTGTCTCTCCATATTTGGGTTATGAGAACAGAGGGATCTTTGAATCCGCATGCCAATGAGATCGCCAGTGTATCCAGTGCGGTGTTGGTCATCATCTCGTTGTTGTTCTCGGTGGTATTGCGAAGCTATTCAAGTAGGATCGAAAAGAAGAGGAACGGAAAATGAGTGATAAGTTGATTGAAGCAAAACATTTTGATTTCTGGTATGGAGACTTTGAAGCTCTTACCGATATCAATCTTGATGTATATAAGAATGAGATCCTGGCCCTGATCGGTCCTTCCGGTTGTGGTAAATCCACATTCTTGAAGTCCATTAACAGGATGAATGATTTTGTCAAAGGGACCAAGACCGGTGGGGAGATCTTGTTCAATGGTCAGGATGTCTACAAGGACATCAATACGATCATGTTGAGAAAGCGGATCGGTATGGTATTCCAGCAGCCCAATCCGTTTCCGCAAAGTATTTATGACAATGTCGCATATGGGCCGCGTATCAACGGTATCAAGGACAAGAAGACGTTGGACGGTATCGTGGAAAAGGCATTGCGTGGGGTCGGTATTTGGGATGAAGTGAAGGATCGTCTCAAAGACAACGCCATCGGGCTTTCCGGTGGTCAACAACAGCGTATCTGCATTGCCCGTACCATTGCCACAGAGCCGGATATCATTCTCATGGATGAGCCGACATCCGCATTGGATCCGATCGCATCCAGTACGATCGAAGATCTGGTCATCGATCTTAAGAAGGAATATACGATCGTTATCGTTACTCATAACATGCAGCAGGCTATGCGTGTGGCGGACAGAACAGCATTCTTCTATCTTGGTAAGTTGGTGGAGGTCGGTTCTACGGAACAGATCTTCTCTATGCCGAAAGAGGAACGTACAAAAGAATATATCGGCGGTGTGTTCAGCTGATTATCGGATAAGGACAGGTCCGGTGGGATCTGTCTTTTTTCATAAGAGTAAAAGAAAAGGGAGCTTGTGCTCCCTTTTGTTACTTAATGTTCAGCTCAATGGGTTCATCCAGATGTTCGGAAACGTATTTGCCGTCTTTCTTGCGCTGTTTTACACATTCTGTCAGAAGATATTCGATCTGCCCGTTGACAGAGCGAAAGTCATCTTCTGCCCAAGCTGCGATTGCATTGTATAGTTTTTCACTGAGTCTGAGCGGTATTTGTTTCTTAGGCATGTATTTAGGCTAGTATAAACTTCCGGAATTTACAATAGGCTGGGCATCATGAGTGCCACACAATACGACAAGAAGGTTGGAGACCATGGCGGCTTTACGTTCATCATCCAGCTCTACCGTGCCTTTCTCTTCCAGTCTTTCCAGTGCCATTTCCACCATACCTACAGCACCGTCGACGATCATCTTACGGGCGTCGATGACTGCTGAAGCCTGCTGTCTTTGCAGCATGACCGCTGCGATCTCAGGGGCATAAGCAAGGTATGTGATGCGGGCTTCTACGATAGAAAGTCCGGCCTTAGCCACTTTCTGTTGGATCAGATCCTTGATACGCTGGGCTACGATCGTTGTGGAGCCACGCAAAGAACCGTCATCCGCATGACCGTCTCCGGTCGTGTCGATATTGGGGGCAACATCATACGGATAGATCTTGACGATCTCACGAACAGCAGAATCACATTGCAAAGACAGATATTCTTTGTAGTTGTCCACATTGAACACCGCTTCTGCCGTATCTTCCACTTTCCAGATCACCGCTACACCGATCTCCACCGGATTACCAAGCACATCATTGACTTTCTGTACGGCGTTTGACAATGTCATTTCCTTCAAAGAAATCTTACGGGATTTGTCGGCCGTCTGTACATAGACCCCTTTGTTTACATCACCACTTTGTCCAAGATGGGTACGGGCTGCAGGATTGTTAGGGGTGGCAAAAGGGTTTACATAGTAGAATCCCGGTTCCTTGATCGTTCCGATGTAATCGCCAAACAAGGTCAATACAAGAGCTTCCTGAGGCTTTACGATCTTGAGGCCGTTGAATAGAAAAGAACCCGGGATCATGAAGATAAGAGACGGGATAAAGAGCGGCATACAAGGCTCTTCCCCGTTTGATATGGCGATACTTAGGAAGAACAAAGCAATGTTCGCTGCCATTAGGATCGTGAGAAAGACAGCCATGAACAGACCGTTCTTCTTTGTGACATAGATCTTTTCTTTCATAATATTACCTCCACCAGAGAATAGATCAAGAATGCTGCTGTGACATACATCGGCAGCATCACGCACATACAAGCATAGGAACTGTACGTGCTACGTTGCGTAAGCATAACGATACCTCCAAATCAGATAATCACTCTGATATCATATTGATATCATGTATGAATGTCATTGTCAACAGTATGACCGTTAATACCATACTGTTCGGGTTTCAGTTTAATGTAAGCTTTTTCAATTCATCATAAACATTTACAGCGACTTCTGTTCCATGTATAATTTATATGTTATAGATAGGGAGTATCTTTTACATGTCAGAATATGAAAATAACGCTTTCTTTTGGATGAAGGCCGAAACGCTCTTTTTGTCCGGAAAGCTGAATTTAACAAAGAAAAAAGGGGATGTGCACGACACATTCAAGAATCTGGTATACCCCACTGATTATGGGCATTTGACGGATACGATGAGCAATACGAACGAGGGGATCTCCGTATATGCGGGAACAGGTGATCGCAATCAGATCACAGGACTTGTGATTGCGGCTGACATTCTGATGAAGGAGTTGGATGTTAAGATGCTGATCGGATGCAATGAGGAAGAGACGACAGCTGTACTTCGTTTCTTGAATCAGACGGAGTTTCAGAAGACGGTCTTGATCCGTAGGGGGAATGAGATCCCGAGTTGGGGCATGACAGACAATTGAGAAAAGAGCGAAGGACACCGATCGTGGTGTCTTTTTTGTTAGGGAAACAAGATGAAATATCTTGTGACAACTTGTGAATAAAATATCTGATATGTGAGTGAACATTCAAATGATATGTTTTTTATAAGATATATGCATGCATGAAACACTTAAAACTGTGATAAATTAGCCTTTTTTGCAACATATGTGTTTTATTGTTGAGAATTGTGTTACTTGTGAAGAAACTAATTTGAAAATTAGGTTGACATGATCTTATGTCATACATATACTCGTAAGTGAACTTGGTTCATTAAAGGAGGAAGCGTGAAAAAAGCAGTTATTTCTAAAGAAGACATATTGAATGCAAGCAAGGATCTGATCCTGGAAGAAGGTATACATTCCTTTGGAATGAGGCAGATCGCCGCAAAGTGCAAAGTGGCTGTGGGGTCCATTTATAACTATTACCCATCCAGAACAGAGCTTCTTGCGGATGTCATTGACAGTATCTGGGGCGATATTCTGCGTCCATATCTGGATAAGGAGAAATTTACAAGTTACGTGGAATGCGTAACGGAACTGCATTCAGCTGTGTTGGAAGGGAATAGGCTGTATCCGGGGTTCGTTGGAGCTCATTTCCAGAATTTTGCCAATGCCGGTAGAGAGACCGGGGTGAACACGATGTATCGTGCTTTCAGTGAGTTGAAGAAAAAGATGGTCGAAAGTCTGGAAGGTGATGTGAATATCAGATCCGGTGTGTTCTCGGCAGATCTTACACCTGCTATCTTTGCAAATTTTACGTTCTCACTGTTGATGAAAGTGATGTTTGAAAACAGGTATGATCTGAAGTCGCTCATCGCGCTTATAAAAAACTGTATATATTGATAAGAGCCCGCAGATGCGGGTTATCAAATGCAGTTGAATGAACAATGTTCAGAATATAGGAGGTTAGTTAGGTTATGCAGGCAATTTTTGAAACAGCATTCGACGTGTGCTATTTGATCGGCGTCGTAACGCTCGGCATCATCATGATCATCAAGAGCAAGGGCAACAAGCAGTTCCGTCTGTTCGGATGGATGGCTGTCGTACTTGGTGCCGGTGACTCTTTCCATCTTGTTCCCCGTATGATCGCATTGTGCACGACAGGTCTTGAGAGTTTCACAGTGCAGCTTGGTATCGGTAAGTTCATTACATCTTTGACTATGACAGTGTTCTATGTACTGCTGTATTATGTATGGCGTACAAGATACAATATTCAGGGCAAGAAAGGTCTGACAGCTTCTGTATATCTGTTGTCCGCTGCCCGTATCATTCTCTGCTTGTTCCCGCAGAACGAGTGGACAAGTGCCAATGCTCCGCTTTCTTGGGGCATCTACCGCAACATTCCGTTCTTGATCTTCGGTATCCTGATCATCGTTCTCTTTAAGAAGAGTGCAGATGAAGCACATGACAAGGCATTTAAGTGGATGTGGCTTACAATTGTATTGAGCTTTGGTTTCTATCTTCCTGTCGTACTGTGGGCAGATACGATCCCGGCGATCGGTTTCTTGATGATGCCCAAGACACTCGCATATGTTTGGACAGTATGGATCGGATACAAGGCTATGAAGGAGGAACTGTAATTCGATGAAAAAGTATTTGAAGACTTCTCTTGTCTTCACGGTCCTGGCACTGGTTGCCGGTGTGTTCTATCGTGAATTCACGAAGTTCAACGCCTTTACAGGCACAACGACATTGGCATTCATGCACACTCACTTCTTTGTACTCGGTACATTTGTGTATTTGTTTGCGGCATTGTTCGTAAAGCAGATGCCGGAACTCAAAGAGGTCAAGTCATTTAAGGTGTTTGACAGATTGCACCCGATCGCTCTGGTGTTGTTTGAAGTGATGCTGATGGTCAGAGGTATCGTTCAGGTGTTGGGGCTTTCGGTCAGTGAAGGGATGATTGCAGGTATTGCCGGTATTACGCATATCCTGTTGCTTGTCAGTCTGATCGCATTCGGTCTTGCTCTTTACAAGACAGCCAAGGACTAAAAGAAAATG
>X413_Lion__coassemble_59_pt1 | contig 43754 bp, 45 predicted proteins | sample X413_Lion__metabat2_high_PE_002 | metagenome-assembled genome bin X413_Lion | reverse complement strand
TCGGAAAACTGAAGAATGAAATGTTCTATGGCCATGAGTCTGAATTTCAAACGACCGACCAACTCATGGAAGCTATAAAAGAATATATCGATTATTATAATACAGAACGCATACAAACCAGATTAAAAGGCTTGACTCCTTGCCAAACAAGAAATCAAGCCCTACAATCGGCTTACCCTTTTGTCTTAAATTTGGGGTTCACAACACACAACAAGTGTTTTTTTATTTTTCGCTTTTCCCCATCATCACCGCAGCGATCAAAGATACAAGCGGAACGGTCAAGATCACACCGAGTGAGCCCGCCAGGCCTTGCAAAATCTCAATACCCATCTCATAGGAGTTGAACATCTGTAAGAACGGCATGCTATAAGAATAGAAGATCATCAACGTTGTCAAAGAGCCACCTGTAAAGGCCAAGATCAACGTATTGGACATCGTTCCCATCATATCTCCACCTATCTTGATACCACTATTGAACAACTCTTTCTTTGTCATTCCGGGATCATGGAAATGCAATTCTTCTATACTCGTGGAGATAGACATAGCCACATCCATGACCGCTCCCAAGGATGCGATCAAGATCCCCGAGAACATCAACCCACCGATATTCAACGGTGTATATTGCCCGATATACATCAATGTCTCTATATCCTGTACATTGTATCCGGTGATATGACCGATCTTACCAAACAAAGACGCTGCCAGCCCCGCCACGACAACACCACCTACCGTACCAAGGATCGCACAATACGTTTTCTTGGAAAAACCTCCGATCAAGTACATCGTGACAAATGTCGTCAAAACCGTGACGATAACCGCACTCAAAAACGGAGATGCCCCCAAATACATCATCGGCAGATACAAGAAGACGATGCAGATCAAGGTAAAGATCAATCCCAGAGCTGAGGTGAGTCCTTTTCGTTTACCGATGAGAACAAGGGAAATGAGGAACACTGCCGCCATTCCCAGCAAAGCCCCTGTACGGTCATAATTAAACACACTGGCACTGACATTGCCGTCATAGGAACTGACTTGGACAATCACATTCGTGCCGACCTTGCACTCTGCCCCATATAAATAACTGTTTATATTTGTGGCATCCACGATACGGTCTTTGAACTCCCCGGTCTTCATCTTGACTTTCAACTCTTGATCACCAAGCTGTTCGCCATTATCCGCTCTTGTTTCACTGACGATTTCTGTGACCGTGGCCCGTTCAAACTGATTGCCATTTTCATCCAAAAGAGGAGCTCTCTTTACCCCTTTGTTAAACACCACTAAAAACACAAGGAACAAGGCTATCAACACCCATACCATGATATGTGCATATCGTTCCTTCTTGCTCAGCCTTTTAAACTCTCTGATCTTATCTTGCACAAAGACACCTCCAAACATGAAGACAGGACAGATCTCTCTGCCCTGCTTTTCTTCACTTTCACTTGCGATTATAAAAGTGGTAATGGGGGAATGCAATGCCATTTGTGAAACTTGACATATGTTTAACTTTTACTTTACATACATTCTCCCATGAAAAAGGACGGTACTTGACCGCCCTATATCACCGTGTGATATCCGGTGTTCAGCCTCTCTTCTTGAGAACGATGAGACCTGCGACTGCAGCTGCCAGTGCAGCACCGACATATGCCAACGGATCGGCATCAACGCCTGTTTCTACCTTACCACTTTCAGGCTTTGCAGATGTTTCCGGAGTGGTTGTAGATTCCGGTGTCGGAGTCGGCTTCTGATCAGGAGTCGGTGCAACAGTATTGTCATTGTCAAGATTTGCCTTTACGTCATCCAGTCTTGATCTCAATTCATTCATATGATCGCGCAACAGACTATCTGTATCCTGCAGATCTTTTTCCAACCAATTCAGCTGATCCTTCAAAGCATCCAAAGCCCCTTGAGTGTGAACACCCGGCTTAGTCTGACTCAACTTCTCTTCTGTTGCGTGGATATCTTCTTTAAATGCATCTACTTCAGCAAGTGTAACGGCCTGTTCCTTAGCGTGGATCAAAGCTTCTCTTGCTGCAGTGTATGCATTCATATCGGCAGATGCATTATTGTTTGCTTCATATACTGTCTTATCCAAAAGTGTAGAATACCCGGGCTTCAGTGTCTCACTTGTAGGACCTTCCCCTTCCCCAACACCATTGGGGTTCTTATATTCACCCTTTGCATATGCATAGTAATCTACCGGATCGTCTCCCTCACCGTTCTGGAACTTATTCTGCAGATCTGTAAATGCCGGATCTTCTTCGTGAGCAAGAACGGAATCTGCTCTGTATACGGCCGCATCACGCAGTTTATTAGAACCGGTCGTCATCTTGGTGTCATCCCACTTAACATCGTTCTTCAACTCTGTTAAAGACTTCTGTTCATTTTCTGTCTTTGTGATCGTTACATCCTTAGCATACTTGTTCCCCTGATCGTCATATGTCTTAAGGGACAAGGTATTGCCATTCACTTCCACGACAGAATAAGAAGGTGTTCTTTCACCGTTTCTATCTGCCAGATAATACTGCTTTGTCTGCTGGAGATCATAGAACTTACTACCTGTGGCAGAACCGGCCGCCACATACAATGTACCATCGGGATCTACACAAGAACCATCTGCACCATCAGTGATACCGTCTGTCGGCAGAACCTTACCATCCTCGATCTGGTAAGAACGAGCATAGGAATGATCGTGACCGTTGAAACATACATCCACATCGAATTCATCCATCAAAGGAGCAAAGAGAATACGGAGATTCGCACCATCCACTTCCGAATGCGGTGCACCTGTACCGTAGATATCATGATGGAACATAACGACCGTCCATACCGCATCCGGATCGGAATCCTTGGCAGCCTGCATAGCCTTACGATGTTCTTCCATATTACGATTATTACTATTCAAACTAATAAACAATGTATTGCCATAGGAATAGTAGTAGTCACCACCGGAAGTGGTCATGCCGAGCTTTGTTTCATTCGGGTTGTTGTAATGCAAGGAGTAATCATCACCCTTGGACTCATGATTACCGATCGTTGTGGCAACCGGAACATTTCTCATCTGAGATGGATATGTATAGCCTGCATATTCCTGTTCACGGATCGTATAATCATCAAACTTACCATCCTTACCCGGCTCTGTGGAAGCCTGGTTGATCTGGTCACCGGCAGAGAGAATGAAGTTGGCATCCGGAACTTTAGCAAAAGCATTATTCAATGTGTTCTGCCATGCATACGTATTCTGAGCAACATCCAAGTCATCCTTTGTCCCTTGCCCATTACTGCCGGATGCACCGATCTGTGGGTCACCTACGAGGATCGCCTTAAAATCAGAGAAAGAATGTGTTGCATATGTTGTAGCAGCACTCCAATCAGTGCCATTGACAGACGTTTGGTAGTAGTATGTGCTGTTTTCATTGAAGAAGTTGGCAACACTTACCTTGTTGGCAGCTTTGTATGTCGCAAAGCCATTTGTCTTATTGATATCTGTTGCAGTACCGTTGAATACGACAGCATCGCTCATATCTTCCTTAGTGGAAACACGGACCTGAGGATTTCCCTTTTCAACAGAATACCAAGCAAAGTTCAAGCTTCTCTCGTTTACACCGGGTGTCAACATAACATTGTCAGAATGTGTCTCTGCCTTGTTATTCCATTCGTTCTGATACCAAGTATCATATGCCGGATCGTTATGACTCTCAGATACAGTGCTTGTTACATCTTCTGCATGTGTCGGTGTTACGCCGAGGACAGATACCGCTGTTAATGCTGCAACCGACAGCATCAGCTTACTTTTCAAGTTCTTGTTCATTTTCATCTTCCCTTAGAAAGCTTATTCCTTTCATGTGGGATTATAGAGTCCTAAGATACTGATTACAACAGTATTTGTACATATTTACGTATATTTTACAAATACCAAATATTCTCATAATTATCACGCTTTTCTATAATTTGAACCTTACAGTTCTATTACAAAAGTGAAACTATCAAAGTATAAGAAAAAGGCCATGGAATAGATCACATGACCAAAAACTCTTCCGTACATCTTCAAGGAAACTTACTGACCCTGTACACCTTTTGGCTTGTAGGATATTCAATCAAATACAGTACAGATATCACAAAACTATTTATATTTACTTATAAGTTGTTCGCAATTCTTTTTATATAGATCCACTAAAGCCGGATCCGTGTTATTTCCAAATATAAATTGATAGTTCATAGCTTGTTTTACGGTTATAGTCGCAACATCATAATTTTCCAGCACATCAATGGAATCGGATATTTTAATATGCCCATAAGGAATACTGGAATAAATATACGTATCTTGCTTATTCGGACGAGGTGCTTTTCTTATAAATACGATATACTCATTATTTTTATTAATCGGTGTACTACCGTTCAAATATGCCGTATCACTATTTTTCCACCAAGCAATGAAATCATATATCTCGATAACTTGCCCTTCCCTAAAACCTTGTCCTTCAACCACTTTTTTAACCCGGCAATTATTTAATATACCATTCCCAATAAATTCGGGATCATTTTGCGGCGTAACGATCAATATTGCTTCTGTATATGACAATAAAGACGAAATATCATCAACAGAATCATGTAATGTAATGCTATCGAGATCGTACATACTTTTATATTCATCTTCAGGCAATAAATAATATAGACTTGTTTCTACGTAATCATCATAATCTAATTTTTTGATTTTCATTTTAGCAACAATTACTGTCCCTATACTCACAATAAACAATAGAATGATTGAAACAAAAAATATCTTCCTTATTCTCATAATTCGATTTCTCCGGTGATCCTACCATTCTCTAATTTATAAATTTTGTCACACAGTTGTCTTAAATCATCCTTGTTATGACTGGCAAGAAGTATCAATTTATCATCATTTTTCAATTCCAAAATAATATTATGAATTTGTTCTATACTTTTTTCATCCAACCCGTTTGTAGGTTCATCTAAAATAACTATGCGTTGATCTTCCATGAACGATTGGGCAATCCTCATTTTTTGTTTCATACCCAATGAGTATTCTTTATATTTTTCTTTTTCACAATTTCCCAATCCCACTTTATCCAGTATAGATTTTATATGTCCAACATTTCTCTTATTGTTTATTTCGTACAATAATGATAAATTGTCAAATCCGTTCAAATGGGAATAAAATCCGGGATCTTCGATCAAAATACCAATATTGCTCAAATCATAATCATTATTAATGATAGACTTATCATCAATTAGGATATCCCCGGAAGTAGGATATATGAGTGTTGCCAATGCTCTAAATAACATCGTTTTACCGGAACCATTACGCCCATAAAATCCATACACATTACCGCTATGAAGACGCAAATTGATGTTATCCAATATTGTTTTTCCTTTTATTTGCTTACTATAATTTTTAATTTCTAAAATCATTTTCATAACCCCCTATTAAATCTTCGATCAAATATTTTTTCCTGATAAGAAATATTAATCCCACTAAAACTACAACAGTAAAACAATTTATTTTATAGCTACTGTATAAACACACAAATGGAATATATATGTTATTCCCAAGAACCATTAACAACATAATACATATGATCATGACAGCTAAAAATGAATGCATATAATGTTTACTGTATATAGCAAAAAGCAATACAACAAAATTCAAAAACGTACACTCTACGCTATATGAAATAAATAGTTCTAATACCGCAAAAGAGAAATGGATATTTGCTTTTGTCAAAACAGTTAAAATACATGTTTGCAATAATGCCACTGAAAAGTTGAAGACAAATGAATAGAGCAAATTTTCTTTGATGACTGAAAATATAAAATTACATCTGTTTTTATACCTTGTACTAAAATTAATCGCTTTCGCGTAATATGTTTTAGAGACAAAAATCAAATTCATTATAATAGGTATTAACCATATTATATTTACAAGCTGATCATCTCCCCAATGCACAACAATATCATGCACGAATTCTATAGAAGTCTTACCCATGCTACTATCAATATAGATTGCCTTGAGTAAACATGTACAAATCACCATGACAGTGAGCAGAAAGTAATTTGTATGATCCACTTTATTTATTTTCATTTCGTAAAAAATAATCCTTTCTGCACACCAAATGTGCCATTACACACACCAAGGAAAATCCAAACAACACCAGAATTCCTGCTATAACCAAATAATTGTTATACATAACAGGTAATGCGAAGATATAGCTAAGATCGAAAATATTTTCCTGAAATATATAGAAATTAAAGTGTTCCAACACGAGATCTATGAGAGAAAAAAATATTAAAAACCCGCAACTTGCAAACATCCTATTTCTTACATTTAAATCTATGACTTTAATGACAGATGAACAAATCACAGAAATGACTATTGCATTTAGTATTAGTATGGCTATATCCAAAAAATGATTCATAGATGCTTCAAAATTCATAACAAACACAGGAATATTTAAGCTGACAAAAATGACTGCATATACATATATCTCATATTTCAAACATGTCAGAAAAGTGTTGAAAAAGTTTTTCTCTCTGACAACAATTGTGGAATTCAAAAAGGTATTTCCCAGAAAATTTGAAACTGAGATTATCAGTAAGAGCAATATATATCTTACCGGCAGCAAAAACAATTTTCCGACATACAGATCAAAGAAGTCATTCTCTATATCAAATCCTATGAAATATCCTATAAACACGCTTATAGCTATATATAGTAAGGATTGTGAGACTAAAACTTTTTTCATATCAATACATCCTTGTTTCTTAATACAGCAAATAACAAACAAGAAAGGATACCCAATAACACAACTATGCCGATCATATAATTACTTATACTTAATACCGAAAACGGCTGCAACATTGATATATAAGAAATACGATCCATTCCAATTGCCGGAAATAACAATGTTGTTACAATCAAAAAAATCAGTGGCAAAAAATATACTATCACTCGCTGTCTCACAAAAAACGATCCTAAATAGGAAAGACCGGAAAGCAGGCCCAACAATAGTGAAACAGTACAACTGATAGTGATCACAAAAAGAGTTGGATTTGATAATCTTAAGTCATCCAAAAAATACTCTGGAAGGCTATCAAGATAAAACGATAAGCTTTGAAAATATGTTATATGATTGCCGGATCCGTAGATCAATCTCAATAATAAATAATTAAAAAGAAAGCCTAGAAATGAAATCATGAATGTGATTACGATCGACAAACAGAGACGTACAATTATGTTCTTTTTATAATCTATCCTTGTATATAACAAATTTAACGTTTTAGTTTTACGATCCATCCAACTTGTATCGGAAAAGATCATAGAGAGTGCTATCGGAAAAACAGTTATCACTAAAACATTAAGTGATATTTGCGCATTATATAGAATAAATTGATATTCAGCAGTAAAACTTTGTTCTATGGAACTATACAGTCGAATATTTTCATTTACGCACAAAATCAAATGAGTCAAATTAATTAAAAAAATCACGATTATAGCAAAATACAATTCTTTTCTCTGCAATAAATACCGAATATTGAATTTAAGTTCTTTCATCTGTATTCCCTCAAAATACAGAAGAAGGAATACCGTAACCCTCCTTCAAATTTAGCAAAAATTATTATCTATAGTCAAAAATTCCTTCGATCTGATTGGAATTCATTGACCAATTATGGTTACGGAAACGTGCTTGTACAAGCGTGCCGGCAGATAAATTATATTCGTATGGAACGTTATACGGAACATTAGTCTTTGTGACTACTGTTCCGGCCTGATAATCCCCCCATGTGCCATTTGTCTTTTGAGCACGAGCACTAAAAGTGACAGTATCCGGATTCTTCTTTGTTAACGTAACAGTTGCGTTTGATGATGCTGAAGATTTACTAATTAAAGGAAACGTTACATACGCTTGCATCGTAGGTACAGAATGATTAATAGTGACACCGGCGGCACTTACAGAACTTACCAGAAGAATTGTAAAAAACATGTAGTAATCATCACTGATCTAAATAATTTTTTCTCGCTTTTCATTTTTTATCCTCCACGCAAGAAGAATCGACCAGAAAACTTACCAAGTTACATAAAATTAACGGTTATCTTTTATGCTTTTACAAGTCGGTAATTCCCCGATCTCATTTTAACGTACAAAGCATCTGTATGCAAGCGCTTACTTTTTGAGCAAATTGGCTTAACCATTCGAAATCAATCATTTAAAATTGCGATTCAATCAATTTTTTTATCCTGACATACAATGATAATGACAAATGATATACGAAATTTAGTGATTCAACCGAATCATCAATAGATGTTTCTTCCATCTTTTCACTATCAGGATCAAATTTTATATAATTCTCTGATTGTCCATATTCTATATAAAGATCCGGTATCTCCATCCTGTATTACATCTACATCATATGAAGTATAAGAAAAAGACCACCCATATATATGAGTGATCTTGCAATTCCTGATAGATCGATTAATCGATTAACGCTTAGAGAACTGCGGTGCACGTCTAGCACCCTTCAAACCGTACTTCTTACGTTCCTTCATACGAGAATCACGTGTGAGGAAGCCGGCCTTCTTGAGAACCGGTCTGTAATCAGCACTTGCCTCGAGCAAAGCACGAGAGATACCGTGACGGATCGCACCGGCCTGACCGGCATATCCACCACCTGCGACATTGATCTTAATGTCGAACTGACCCTTAGTCTCTGTGAGTACGAGAGGTGCATTGACCTCCATACGCAGTGTAGCCTGCGGGAGGTATTCCTCCAACGTACGACCATTGACTGTGATCACGCCTGTACCCGGAGTCATAAAGACACGGGCAACGGAATGCTTACGGCGTCCTGTTCCGATGTAAGTAACCTTCTTCTTACCTGACATTGTCCTTATCCTCCTTACTTAATCTTCAGCTCAACAGGTTTCTGAGCTGCATGCGGATGCTCTGCACCCTCATAGACAAATACATGCTTGCGCATCTGATCGCCGAGTTTGTTGTGCGGCAGCATACCCTTGATAGCCTTTTCGACCCATTCAACAGTGTACTGTTCGCGCATGACCTTTGTGCTTCTGACACGGAGACCGCCCGGGTACTGGGAATGAGAGAAGTAGAACTTCTTGAAATCCTGGTCACCCGTAATACGGATCTTATCAGCATTCACAACGATCACATAATCACCGCAATCTACGTTCGGTGTGTAAGTCGGCTTGTTCTTGCCCTTTAATACTGTAGCAACCTGAGTAGCAAGACGACCCAGGATGCAGTCAGTAGCATCTACAACATACCACTGACGCTTGACTTCGTTTGGCTTAGCCATCGTTGTCTGACGCATAATTCATCCTCCATATGTAGTTTCCGGGGCTACATTTGGCATGAGTTGCCATGTACAATTCTATTGTTTCCACCCCTTCAAGTCAAATGTTTTTTACACGTTTTTGATTGAAAAAACATGTTTTTAATCACAATTTTGCGTTATCGACCGTAAATGACGTTTTCGTGTTTTCAGAGAAACCGTTTTCCTCCAACCAGAGATGGATATCCTCCTCAAGTGTCAACGCATCTTCGAGGTCCTTTTCCTCATATACGTGGACCGTTACTCCACTTTCATCCATTAACGCATATCCGGTAGGCTCAACACCATGCCTTCCTGTCAGAACATAGATCATAGGAAATGTCTTAGTGCGGATATGTTCCTCCAGATTATGCAGATCCCATTGTGATGGAATATCATCTTTCAATATAAATTCCCGTAATAAAGCCCTTTGACTCATAGCCATAACATCATAGTAATCCACCTGTTCCAGCATAAGCCCACATGCAGGCGCATTACGTTTACTTGTGGACTTGGACTTTGTATCCAAGATCTTCTTCACATCTTCCGGTTTCAACTTACCTTTGCCAACTTCGATCAACTGAGCGCTCATCATCCGGACCATGTATCTTAGAAAGCCCTTAGCCTGAAATGTCATCTCGATCATATGTCCGTTCCTTGTCACTTCTATGCTTTCCACTGTACGCACTTGATCGGGATATTCGGACAATGGACTGGAGTTATAAGCCGTAAAGTCATGTTTTCCCACAAGATATCGTGCAGCTTCTTGCATGGCCGTAAGATGCAACGGGATCGGGCACTGATAAGCGATATCTTTCGTAAACACGTCATAAGGACCGTCATTGACTCTGTATGTATATCGTTTCCATCTCACACAATGTCGGGCATGGAAACGTCTTGAGACCTGTTCCACACTTATGATGTGAATGTCCTTTGGTAAAAAGGCGTTGATGGCCCCCATCCACTTTCGTCCGGTCATATCTTTTTCTGTATCAAAGTGAAAGACCTGTGCTCGTGCGGATACTCCGGCATCAGTACGACCGGAGGCGGTAATGACGGTATGTTCATTGGTGATATGACGAATGATCGGTTCGATCTGTTCCTGAATGGAACGACCGTTCTTCTGGGTCTGCCACCCGTCATATGCAGCACCGTTATACGCCACCACACATTTATAGCGAATCATCACAACACCATTGAAAGAGCGATCATACCGGCCAAAAGACCACCGGAACACACAAGCATCACAACATCGATCGTCTTTATCTTCAATACTTTATAACGTGTCCTCTTCTCACCCGGTGCATACCCTCGGGCTTCCATGGCATTAGCCAGATCTTCTGCTCTTTGGAAAGCAGAAACGAATAACGGAACGATCAACGACAAGATTGCCATGATCTTCTCTTTCAGCTTACCTTCTTTCAGATCCACACCACGGCTGGCCTGGGCCTTGATGATACGTTGCGTCTCTTCGATCAGATCCGGAATAAAACGTAATGCAATGGAGATCAGCATTGCGATCTCATGGGCAGGCACATGGATGACCTTGAACGGTTTGAGAAGATCCTCGATCCCAAGTGTCATATCCAGAGGTTTAGTCGTCGCGGTAAGACACGTCGTGATCATGACCATCAACAAAAGTCTAAAAGCAATATATGCCGTCTGAATGATGGCTCCGGTATACAACCCCCAACCCCAAAATCCAAACAACTTGATGCCGTCATGGATCACAAATGAGTTGACGATAAGCAGGAAGACCATCATAAACATCATAGGCTTCATACTCTTCCAAATATATTTGAAGGAAAGTCCTGCCGTAAGGATCACAACCGATACCGCCACAAACAAGATCGCATAGCCAAGCCATCCGGCCGGAAAGAAGATCGAGATCAACAGCATCAACATGCACATGATCTTGGCCCGCGGATCCATCTTATGGATCGGTGAATTCAAAGGAATGTATCTTCCCAGTGTGATATTATCCATGCTTCTTCACCTGCTTTGCCACAACATCCGCCAATCTCGGAAGATTAAGCACATCATCGTCGATGACAAATCCTTTCTTACGCAATGCATCACGCATTCTGATCAATGCCGGAGGCAAGATATCCATCTCTTCACAGACCGAACTGTCCTTGAAGAATTCTTTCACCGTAGTATGGATCTTACACTTGCCGTCCGCTACCACGACCACATCATCGCAATGCTTGAACACCTGTTCCATATCATGTGTGACAAGCAGGATCGTCTTGCCCATCTCATTCAATCTTGTAAACAGATTCATCATATGGATCGTTCCTTGTGGATCAAGACCCGCTGTCGGTTCATCCAACACCAGGATCTTGGGATCCATGGCCAAAATACCGGCAATGGCCACTCTTCTCTTTTGACCACCGGAAAGTTCCAAAGGACTTCTGTCGAACAGCTCTTTGCTAAAACCGGTCACTGCCAAAGCTTTGGCAGCCTTCTCATATGCCGTCTTCTCATCATCACCAAAGTTACGTGGCCCAAAGGCAACATCCTTAATGACTGTTTCTTCAAACAATTGATATTCCGGAAACTGGAACACAAGCCCCACATCTCCACGTAAAGACTTCAACCCCTTCGGCTTACTGTCGGCAGAGATCGTACGGTCCATAACATATACCGTTCCTTCCGTCGGCAACAACAAGGCATTGAGATGCTGTACAAGCGTACTCTTGCCGGAACCTGTCTGACCGATGATAGCCGTCATCTTGCCTTCTTTGAATTCCACATTCATATCATCCAGGGCGGTATACGCCATCGGTGTGTCCTTACCGTATACATGACTTACATGTTCTAATTTGATCGGCATAACTCTTCCACCAGCCCTTCTATCGTCAAGCAACGTTTCGTCTTCACGCCTCTTTTTGCCAACTCATCCTCCAGCTTCACTGCAAACGGAAGATCCAGCTGGATCTCTTTGAGCTCCTTTTCCCGAGCAAAGATCTCATCCGGTGTACCACTCATGGCAAGCTTGCCCTTACACATTGCCAACACATGATCACTGTTGGCCACCTCATCGATATCATGTGTAATGGACAGGATCGTCAGATGCTTATCGTTGTGCAGGTCATTGATAACTTTCTTGATCTCCTCTTTTCCCTGTGGATCCAGCATCGATGTCGCCTCATCAAAGATCAAGATCTTCGGACGCATTGCCAAAACACCGGCAATGGCAACTCTCTGCTTCTGACCGCCGGAAAGCTTTGTCGGCTCATGATCCAGATACTTTGTCATCTTTACCTTTGCAGCATACATATCGATGATCTCATCCATATCTTCCTGAGGAACACAATGGTTCTCCAGACCAAATGCAATATCATCTCTTACAGTAGAACCGATGAACTGGTTATCAGGATTCTGAAATACGATACCCACACGATTGCGGATCGCATTCAAGTTTTCCAGATTCAACTCCATGCCGTCGATCTCGATCTCACCGGACTCCTTTTCCAGCAATCCCGCCACAAGTTTGGCAATCGTGGATTTACCGGAACCATTATGTCCGATGATGGTAGTATATGTGCCTTCTTCGATCGAAAATGAAACATCATCGATCGTCTTCGTACCTTCTTCATACGAAAAATTTAAATTTCTTACATTCAATATTGACATAACAGTGACATTATACCCTAAACGCCTCTTCTAACCAGAAAAAAAGCGATGAACCATCATCGCTTATTTAAGAAATCCGGCAGCCTCCTGCAGATTTCTCACTTTGTAATAATCTCCCTTGCCATATTCTCCGTTACGATCAACAAGGATACCACGGATGCCACAAGTGGCAGCACCTTCCAGATCGCGCGGTCGGCTGGCGATCATCACCACATCTTCCGGTTGAAGTCCCGTCCGGTCCAATACATATCTGTAGAAATCCGCATGTGGCTTATGGACTTTAGCATCGTCTGAAGAATAGATCGCATTTACATGCAAAGACTTTCTCTTTAAAGCCACTCTGACATACTTAGAACCGAAGTTCGTAATGATAAAACACGGCAGAGCACATTTATTCAAGAACGGTGCCGCATCACTGAAGAACTCCCCGTACATCCAATAACTCTGGTTCAAACGATATAAAGCATCCATATCCCCTTTTAAATTGAATTCCTTCTGTGCAGCTTCCAAAATATCCCGGCAGATCTGCTCTTCATCACGAAACTCTTCATCCCGACAGGATTCTTCCAGCTCCATACGTCTATTAGACCACCATGCGTCCACTTCCTCAGCATCCTTCACACTGGAATGCGCAATGAATGCATTCGTCATATCTGTCAGATCTGTGCTGTCATATTTCAGCAGAGTTCCGATGTAATCGATCAAAACAGCTTTCATAACATACCCTCTATTTCGGTGTCATTATACCATAGTATGCAAGTACACAAGAAAAGGACTCCCTTGTGGAAGCCCTTACTTACTATAAATTTCACAATGTTCTCAGTTCAATTGACATCCAACATACTTACCGTGCAATGCTGCAGTCTGATTTGCCACATTGAGGATATCACTGATCACAGCCCCCTCTTCCGCAAAGAACCTCTTTGCCGCACGCACCGTCATGGACGCATCGTGTTGGCAGATATATCCGGCATCCGCCATGATCACTTCAAAGTTCAGCACATCATGCAGATCTTCAAATATGACCGTATGCATGGCAGACACAAGCGTATCTTCCGGAAATTCCTTATTGAACTCTTCACTGCGTGACAATGTTTCGGCAATGAAAGCGGGCTTGAGATACGGGTAGATCGAAGAGATTTCTTTGACATCTTCGTCTATCTCCACATCATCTTCTCCCTCTTCCTCAGGCATTGCGAAATGAAGATCCACCGATCCTTCTTCAGCTTCTTCCGATCCTACCTCATCAAGGTGAGGACCTTCACTTTCATCATCATCGGACTCTTCGTCTTCATCGTCATCATGGATCTCGATGAAATGCACTTCGTCATCCGGTTCTACTTCATCAACATCGTTGCTATCCTTGCGGTCTTTGACATACTTTACAGCCGCCAATGCTGCCGCTGCTGCCGCAGCTGCCGCCAAAACTCCAAATACACTCTTACGGGACATAATTTATTACCTCTACTTTTTTATATAATAGCACAATACATCCTTTTGTTAACCTTCCCGACAACGTACTTGACACTCTGCAAGTTATGTCAAATCTCACGGTGAGGCAATCTGCTATACTTGTTGCATATAAAAGGAGAATGATATGAAAGAGATCTCTTATGCATCGATCTTGATTGTTTTGACAGGTGTCATCAGTGCCTTTCTCGGCCTTTTCATCTTATTGACAAAAAACAAGAAACAAACAGCGTATGGGTATGGTTCCTTCCATGCCGCCTATGAAGTCAATGATCTAAAGGCTTATAACAAAGCCGTGGGTATGCTGTGGCTCATATCCGGGATCTTGGTATGTGCATTGGGGGCAATACTTTGGTTTGTCGGTGACAGTATTGCCGTATGGATCGCCATTGCGGCCATTGCCGTCTATGTCGGCGGTTCAACATACTATGTTACAAGCATCACCAAACGTTTCCGCAAAGACCCCACACATGATGAACTGTGGAAGGATGTGAAATGATCTTCACATCCTTTTTTACATCTTCAACTTGTCGGCGATATCTTTGCCGGTCTTGGTGCCGGCCAAACCACCGATGCCGGTCTCTTTGATCTCCACCGGCATATGCGTGCCAATTGCCCGCATGGCATCGATAACTTCATCCGGCGGTATTTTGGAATCAATGCCGGCTCTGGCCATATCGGCTGCCGTCACAGCATTGACTGCCCCCATGACATTACGTTTTACACATGGTACTTCCACAAGCCCTGCCACGGGGTCACAAGCAAGACCAAGCACCGCCTTCAAAGCCAAAGCAGCCGCATGGATGATCATGTGGTCGTCCCCGCCGTCCAAATATGCCAAAGCACCGGCCCCCATGGCACTGGCCGATCCAATCTCAGCTTGACACCCACCTTGAGCTCCGGATAAAGAAGCACGGATGCCGATGACTCCACCGATGCCGGCCGCCACATACAAAGCCTCCGTCATCTTCTCATCACTGACATCATGTGTTTCCTGATATGTTGCAAGCACTGCCGGCAACACCCCACAAGAACCGGCCGTCGGAGCAGCCACAATCCGCCGCATACAAGCATTGTTGGCAGCCACCGCCAAAGCCTTTTCCATCACTTTGGACACAAAGCTCCCACACAGCATCTCACCTTTATCCATGCGTTTGCGAAGCAGTCCCGCTTCCCCGCCGACCAAGCCGGAAGCAGAATGTTCTTTCTCCTTCTCCACGACCATAGATTCCTTCATACGTGCATACATGGCCATCATGCCGGCAAAGGATTGTTCTTCCGTAAGTGCCGCCTCATGGCAATCCTCTTCCTGTATCACCTTCCAGAAAGGCTTCCCGCTCTCCCCGGCAAGTTTTACGATCTTATCTAACGATCCGTACATATTTCACCTTCCAGACTCAAATAAGTCACTTTCAATATTCCTTCCATCTCTTCCAGCACACGCAGTGCTTCAGCCGGGATCTCCTGGTCGCATTCCGCCACCGTCACCGCATGCCCACCGCGGGACGCACGATCCAGCTGTATCGTCGCAACGTTTATATGATGCTGAGCCAAGATACCAAGCACTCCGGCAACCACCCCCGGATGATCGTCATTCTCTACGATCAAAGTCGGGTAATTTCCCGAAAACACCGTCTTAAGACCATCGATCTCACGGATCTCGATCCGACCGCCACCAATGGAAGCCGCTATGACCTCCAACATCTTGCCGCTTTCACCGGTCAAATACATACATACCGAATTGGGATGAGCATTCTCGCCCAGATCCACACTTCCAAACACGTAAGAGAGCCCTTCCTCCTCCGCTATGCGAAATGCGTCCGGAATACGCTCATCATCACAATCCATACCAAGCAATCCCGCAAGCACCGCCCGATCGGTACCATGTCCCTTGCCGGTAGCTTCAAAAGACCCATGGAACAGGATCTCTGCCTTTACGATCTTTTCAGCCATCAGTTTACGTGCGATCTTACCGATCTTGGCGGCACCCGCTGTATGAGAGCTGGAAGGACCGACCATGACCGGCCCGATAATATCGAATATATTCATCGTCTTTCTCCAATATTCTTAACTGTTTTTATTATGACATCCTGATGTCAAACTGCAATCATTATCCATCTCTCTGTCGATCCAGTACATCAACATGCCTACGATCTTAGCTTGCTGTTCTTCTGTAAGAGCAGTATGTTCAGGAACCTTGTACCACTTATGCAAACACCCTCGACAGCAACACGCACAAGCATGCTGTGCGATAAATACCGGATGTCCTCTCATTGGCGTCTGTTTGCCGTCATTGGGGATATCGGCAGGGGCCAATCGTTTTCTGACAAAGTCTTGGGCGTGGATGGCAATGACTTCTATCCCCTTTTCTCTTACATAAGCTTTGTCCTTGTTTTTTAGATGAAAGGAAGAACGAAAGGGCGATTGTTGTAAACGTTCATACGCTTCCTGCTTCGTGGTCATAACAATGATATCGCTCCCACCGTCCACAACAACATACATACCGGTACCATGATCCGAAACTTCGTTTTTCTCGTCTTATGCCGAAACACATACATACCAAGCCCTGCCCCATAAGCACCACCGGCTACAGCAACTCCCAAAAGAACCTTTTCCGGGATGCGATACATCCCGCAGATCGCCCGGCGCTTATCGACCCCGTACAGTATAAAGGCTGCCAGATTTACGATCATGATACATAACATCATATGTTAATACTCCTCCACACCCTATTCACCGGGATTTTTTATTTCATATACTTTCCCTTTGCGGTAAAATAATAAGATAGCGAAAGGGGAAAAACAATGTCATCTACAGGAAGAACCAAGTTCATCAATATTTTTTTCAAGTCACAACAAGAAGACGCAGAGCAGCTCATCGCCGGTCGCAGATATACCATTACCAACGCCGTTTATGATCCTATTCATGATAATTGCAGCATAGAAGCCGACTTTCCCGGATATGCTTTTTTAACTAGCAGAGGGATCCACGCTTCATACACCAAAGAGGATGATCATGAGTTCGGAACATGCAATTGCCAAGATTTTCGCTTCTATAACAAATGTGAACATGTCGCCGTTCTTGGTCTTCTTTACTACGATAAGATCAACAGTGGGGAATTTCCGGTCGAGATCCACTATCCGGATACGACCGATAACAGCTGTCGTGATCTTCTGAACAGCTTTTCCGATAAACAGACAAAGGGCGAAGGTTCTGTCCGTCTGATCCCATATCTTTCTTTCTCCGATCAAGACCCCAATGCCATCAGCGTTATATTCAAGATCGAGGGGAATTCCGACAAATCATATGTCGTCCGTAATATCGGCGATCTGCTTTCGGATATCCGGTCAGAACAGATGAAAAGCTATGGTAAGAAGTTGTCTTTTGTCCATACCATGAATGCTTTTACCGAAGAAACACAGAAGATCTTGCACTTTCTGGAGACTCTGGACGATGACAGCGATCGTATTGAAAGAGCCGATTCATACTACATGAGTGCATATGAAAGTTTCAGTACAAAACCTTTGTTGAACAAAATACTACATCTGAAAGGACGATATCTGGATGAGTTCATCGATGTCATTCACGACAGTGAAGTGTTCTGGTGCGAAAACAATGACACAAAACTCAGCCGTACCTGTCTGCTGGCGGACGATGCCCCAAGATTCAAAGCTGTGCTACATGAAACAGCCAACGGTTTGACCATGAACGTAAATTCCATGAATATCATGACATCCCCCCGCCGTCATTACTTATATGATAGGAAGAACAGCATTCTGCACTGTATTGCCAGAGATGACGAGAAATACGATGCATTCATCCGTTATATACAAACGACACATGGTTCCGCCCAGTTTTTTGCCGAGGAAGATCTGCCGGCTTTCACCCGCAATATCCTACCCTTTCTCAAAGCAGAAACAGACGTGGAAACAAATGGGTTTCAAGAAGAAAAGTATCTTCCCAATGAAGCAAAGTTTGAGATCTATCTCGATGCCCCAAGTAAAGATTCCATCACCGCTGAACTGTATGCTGTCTATCCGGATGATGTAAAGTACAACATTACCCTCCATGGTGTTTCCGATAACGATCACCGCGATGAAGCAACTGAGAAAAAGATGGAAGGTATCTTGAAGCAGTGGTTTCCGGTATTGGAACGCAGCCAAAGCAAGGCAAGGTATGTCATTCATGACGATGACACTCGTATCTTCGGGTTCTTAAAAGATGGCATTCCACAGTTGCAAGCACCTGCCAACACCTCTGTTTATATCTCCAACAAGTTGAATCGCATGCGTATCATCTCACAGCCGCACTTCCGCATAGGTGTATCTGTTTCCGGCAGTGTATTACAGCTGGATATGACAGCCGACACGATGTCCAATGATGAGATCGCCGAGATCTTGTCCAAATACGATCCAAAGAAGAAGTTCATCAAGTTACGCAGTGGTGCTTTCTTGGATGTGGAAAATGATGCTTCTTTGGATGCTATGTACAAACTGGCTGATTCTCTACACATTCGCTCCAAAGACATTGCCGAGGGTACCGTGGACATCCCACGTCACAAAGCATTGTATATAGACTCTTTTGAGAACAAAGACGATCTGTACTTTGACCGTGATGATAAATTTGCCTCTTTGATCGACAATATCAAGAACACCGACATTTCCGCTTATCCGATCCCCGCCGATCTGGATACGATCATGCGTCCGTATCAGAAAGAAGGTGTGCAGTGGATGAGTGCCTTGTACGAGAACGGCTTTGGGGCTCTTTTGGCCGATGAAATGGGTCTTGGCAAGACCTTGCAGGTGTTGGCATTCATAAAAGCCCATAAGGGATATGGTCGCACACTGGTGGTATGCCCTGCTTCACTTGTATATAACTGGTATGCGGAAGCACAAAAGTTCACTCCGGATATGTCCGTACAGATCATTGCCGGTTCGATCGATGAGCGAAAAGAAAAGATCGCAGAGATCGGAGATCAGGATATCGTCATCACTTCTTATGACTTACTGAAACGAGACATCGAAAGCTATCGGCATATGACATTTGCCTGTGAGATCATCGATGAAGCACAATACATCAAGAATGCCGTCACTCAGGCTTCGCAAGCTGTCAAAGCAATCGCCAGCAAATTCCGTATTGCTTTGACCGGTACACCGATTGAAAACAGATTGGCAGAACTGTGGTCTATCTTCGACTTCATCATGCCGGGTTTCTTCTACTCCTATTCCTACTTTAGAAAAACATATGAACTTCCTATCGTGAAAGAAAACGATCAGGCTGCTCAGGAAGAGATCCAGCGTATGATCAAGCCATTTGTCCTGCGTCGTCTAAAGAAGTCTGTCCTCAAGGATCTTCCGGAAAAGATCGAAGAAGTATATTACGCTCAAGCCGACAAAGAACAGCAGGAACTGTATGATGCCCGAGTCCAAAACCTCAAGCACGAACTGGCTTCGGATACCGATGACGAGTTCAATGAGAAACGAATGCGGGTGTTGCAAGAACTCACCAAACTTCGCCAGCTGTGTTGTCATCCGTCCTTACTGCTGGACAATTACAAGGGCCACTCTGCCAAAACGGAATTGTGCATGGATCTGATCATGAGAGCCGTGGAATCCGGTCATAAGATCCTGCTCTTCTCACAGTTCACATCCATGCTGGACATTCTTTGCAAAAACCTCACTGAGAACGGGATCCGCTATCACTTGTTAACAGGATCGACACCAAAAGACAAGCGTGTACATCTGGTGGAATCTTTCCAATCCGATGATGTACCGGTATTCTGTATCTCCCTCAAAGCCGGTGGTACAGGTTTGAACCTAACAGCTGCCGACATCGTCATCCATTATGACCCATGGTGGAACACAGCGGTGGAAAATCAGGCCAGTGACCGTGCCCACCGCATCGGTCAGAAAAACGTAGTCACCGTATATCGTTTGATCATGAAAGATACAGTGGAAGAAAGGATCTTACAAATGCAGGAAGACAAAGCAGACCTTGCCGGCAAATTATTAAGCGGTGAGGGCATTGCCAGTGCTTCTCTCAGCCGTGAAGATCTTCTCAATCTATTGTAAATATCACAAACGGCATATCCTCCGATATGCCGTTTTCTTTTCTCTATTTATTCTCTTCATTCCAGAATGCATTGATCAAACTGCTTGTCTCATATGTGAAGGGGCTCAATGCCCAAGCCGTAAATACGATCACCGCCAGTGCCATGTTCCGATACATCACTGCATTGCGGATGTAGAGAACTGTGCCGATGGCTGTCATCAGTCCAATAAACAGCAACACTCCCGCACTGAATGCCGGCATCGTCTCTTCCTTGATATGTACGTAGAGAGCGTAGTCATCATCCTGTTCCATCTCATCCTCAACATCTTTATACAATGTCACTCCGATCACCGGTAACAATACGATGATGGCACACATGGAAAAAGCAGAAGCCGCGCCAAGGATAGAAGCAGCCGAAGCACATGTCACAACGACCGCCACATGCATCAACACAAGTGGCACCATGCTCCACCATAACTCTTTCCCACCGGAATAGACCTGTGAGATATAGAGCAGAATCGCTGAAACTATCGGCATGATCGTCATACATATATAGGCCGCTTTGATGGATCCATGCATCATCTCCACAGCCATTAACAATCCTACTGAAAAACTACCTGCTGTAAACAAGTATGCCATACCGGACAAAAGATATACGATCAAAGACGGAATGTTACTGCCGATCTTCAGATCTCGCTTGCGAGCCAGAACAGTATGAAACAGAAAGATAGATACCGCACTGTCCATACCAAGCATCCCACCCTTGACCAACATCACCGTTGCAATGTTAACAAATGCCAAAAGAAGCATTACCGATCCATAAGGCAGTGTTCTTTGCATAGCCGTACGAATCCTTCCCGATGGCATATGTTTTTCCGTATACCGGATCAGGATAGCCGCAGCACACATCAAGATCACATCCAGTATTGCAATGCGTGGACTTAGCAAGAACACCGCTGCAGTCACGAGCCCGGCTTGCACAAGTCCCTCGGCAAGATCCAAACTTTGCCGTACCTCACTTTCTTTCTTACCGATCTTGTTTAAATACAAGATCATCGGATATTTCACGTGGGCCATACCCTTACGCAAAAAGATCCTGGCAAAAGCCGCCCCACTTACCGTTACCGCCGCAAACAGCAAGATATAGGCAATACCATTGCCAAACAACAAACTGTCAATGACCATTCCGACCGCAAACATCGAGACCATGATACACAATGTATCAAAGCCCGAAAGGACAAGATACCAAGTGGCCTTGCCATCGGTCTGCTTGAATGTTTTCCAATCTATCATAGAAGCCCCCTCTCTTATTTCGACAGTACGCTCACTGTCGTCTTAATCCAATATGATTCGAGCCGTACTGCCGCCTTCGGCCTCCAGGTCTTTCTTGACCTCTATCCTTTTGGCAATACGCGATCTAAGATCTCCCACATGGGAGATGATGCCGATCAGACGATCTGCCTCACTGATACCACCCAATGTACGGATGGCATTGTCCAAACTTTCCTGATCCAGTGTTCCAAAACCTTCATCAATGAACATCGTATCCAATGCCACATGGGCATGGTCCTGTGTTTCATCCGAAAGACCAAGGGCCAAGGCCATGGAAGCCAGGAACGATTCGCCACCGGACAAAGAACGTACCGGGCGTAGGGTTCCGTTATAGTGGTCTTTTACATCCAGATCCAAGGCATTGTGTGACCGCTTGTCAAACTTCTCCACATGTCTTACAAGTTCATATTGACCACCGGACATCTGAGCATAACGACGATTTGCATAGTGGAGGATCGCATCAAAATACCGCATTTGCACATACTCTTCCAAAGTAAGCTTATCCTGTCCACTGAGTTTGGAAGAAGCTGTATCCGCAAGATCCGACACTGCTATGTATTCTTGGCTCTTGTCATGCAGTTCTTTATATATTTTGGATGCCTGCTTTAATACCGCGGCAGTCTCGTCACCCCTGGTCTGGGCCGCTGCTATCGCCTTTTGGCAAGCTTGCAAAGCATCATTCGTTTCTGCCAAAGCTTCGGCTACCGCTTGTTGCTTTTGCAGGCACTCTTCTTGGCTCATCGAAGCAGATGCTGTGCGATATGCCTCACTTTGTGCTTTGACAAGATCAGCTTGCTTAACAGCATCATCACTCACCCGTTTGGCGTTCTCATATGAAGCTTCCGTCTGTCGCAGAGCTGTCTCCAACCGATCCACCGCAAGCCGAGCCGCCTGCTCATCCGCATATACAAGTGTCTTCTTCATCAATTCGATGTTGGAAGCCAGTGTTTTCTCCTCACCTTTTTGCGTTTCCAACCGAATCTCTGTCTGATGCACAGCCTCATTGCCTGCATCTACCTGTTTTCGTTTATTCTCGATCGAAGCCATAAGTTCCTTCTTCTCAACTTCGATCTTGCGCAATCTTTGAACTTCTTGTTCCAGCCGCACAGAGCGTTCTTGTAAACGTTTTAAAATCTCCCCGCATTGCGAAGCATCCGTGATGCCAAGTCGGGTTGCCCCTTCTTGCCACTCCGCAAGACCAGCCTCATAAGAAGCTCTTTGTCCGGACAATGCATTGCTTTCTAGTCGGGCATGTTGCATAGCATCGTTCATAGCCTTTTCTGCCTGCTTAAGCTGTACCTGAGTTGGGGCATCATGTGACAATACGGCCGGATGCGGATGTTCCAACGATCCACATACAGGACAAGGCTTTCCGGCAACGATGCCCGCAGCTAAGATCCCAGCCTGTTCGCGGAAATATGCCGCATTCATCTCACTGTAAGCAGAAGATCTGCTTTGATATGTCGAGATCGCCTCATTACATCGACTCTGCTGCCTTTGGACCGATATGCGGATCGTGTCCAAATGTTCCAGCTTTTGATACAAGATCTTCACATCCGCATACTGTCTGTCCACAGCTTGCTTTTCCTGCAGATGTTTCTGCAACTCCTCCAGCGTTTCCGGCATCTTTTGAAGATCAGATGTTTCTTGTGCTAAGTTCTGTTGTAACTTCTGCTGTTTTTCACATGCCAGACGAAGATCGTTCGTCATGTTGGTAATGCCACACTCCATGTCTTTGTGCTGCAAGAGCATGTGGCTCAACTGTGCATATTGCGGCAAGGCGGCCTTCTCATTTGCCAGCTTCACTTTACCGTTCATGATACGTGCCGGCATATCATCTTCTTCCATCTTACGTACGACATCTGCCGCCTTTTGTGCCTCCTGACGAAGTTTCTTCTCCTTCTCCTCATTGGCAGCCAGTTTTTTATAAGCATCGGCAATGGTCGCCAAGGAAGCCGTCTCTTTGTTAAGATCCTCCCACTTCTTCCGCAAAACATCGGCCTTTGCGGATTCCTGTGATATGACCTTAACAGCCAGATCATGCTCATTCCGGACATAAGCGATCAAGTCATTTTCATATACGATCGGATCTTCCGACTTATGCACAAACTCCGGATCCGTAGATACCGTCCGCAACAATGCCCTAAGATCCACTGCCATCCTGTCCACAACCATACCGATCTCCCGCTTCATATCCTGCAAAGCATCCGTCAAAGACTTATAGTTTTCGGTATGAAACAGTTCTTGGAACAGCTTTACTCTGTCTTTTGTATCCGCATTCAGGATCTTACGGAAGCTACCTTGGGCGATCATGGCGATCTGTACGAACTGTGATTGATCGATTCCGAGAAGGTCCCTGATCGCATCATTGACCTGTGTGGGTTTGGCTATGATCGAACCATCCGGCATTGTCAGCTCCGCATCCTGTGTCAATGTATTCTTCTCCCGATTATATCGCAATGTGCGATGTACGGTATATTCCTTCCCCTGATATGCAAACACCAGATCCACATAAGTCTTGGTCTTATCATCCGCATACATGCTACGAAGCGTACGGGCATCACGTTCCGACCCACTCGTCTTACCATACAACGCATAACTGATGGCATCAAAGATAGTCGTCTTACCGGCTCCGGTATCCCCGGTTATGAGATACAACCCCGATGTACCAAGACTGTCAAGATCCAACTCCTGCACCCCGGCATATGGTCCAAATGCGGACATCGTCAACTTAAGCGGTCTCATTCTTCTTCCTCCCAGATCTTTGCAATCAACTCCTGCATGATCTCCTGTTGTCTGCCGGACCATCCGGCATGATGCCGGCCTTCATAAAAATCACGACACACTTCCAGCGGTGTCTTATCTTCCTCCGGCTCCGGCATATCCTCCTGCAACGCTTTTGTACGGGCATTGTCATAGTCCAAACGCAGTATATTAGGCCATATTGTCCGCAAATGTCTGACTGCCTGATCGATCTCTTCATCATCCGTCAAGATCACCCGCAGATAATCATCCTGATGCGGATCCTGCCGGCCCTGTTCGAGCAGATCTTCATACTTACCCTTTAACGTCCGCATCTCATGAAGAGGAACAAGCTGACGGCGATAGGTGGAAACATTGCCCTTTTCCTTCAATTCCACAAATTGCACTGCCTTTATATCATTCTGTTCCGAAAAAGAATACTTTAATGGCGTACCGGAATATACAATACGATCCTCCTTGATCTGCTGAAAAGAATGGATATGTCCCAAAGCAACATAATCAAACTTGGCATATGCCTCAGCCGACACCTGATCCAAGCCTCCTACCGTCAGCTGTTCCGACCCCTCAGGAGAAGTCATGGCCCCTGTCACAAACTGGTGAGAAAGGATGACATTTCGTTGCGTCTCATCAACATTCCCAGTTCCCACCGCCTTGATTACCGCTTCTGTATAATCGCCGGCCGGATCAGACGGCATATACCTATTAACATAACTTGGTCGAATGAAAGGCAAACTCCACACATGGACCGATCCATACCCATCTTGCATTTCATAGCCCACTAATTTTCCGGTGTAATTGCCAACGATATGAATACCCTGCTTTGCCAACAAAGAACCCGCATATGCAAGACGATCACCACTGTCATGATTCCCGGCAATAATGAACGTTTCCATGTGCATATCCGCCAATTTCGACAAAAATCCATCCAGTAGTACCACAGCCTCCGCACTCGGCACCGCTTTATCAAACACATCACCGGCAATCAAAAGAGCATCGGGCTTCTCCTCTGCAAGGATCGTCACGATCTGATCGAGAATATATGATTGTTCCTCTGCCATTCTGACATGATGTAAGGACATGCCAAGGTGCAGATCTCCTAAATGTGCAAATTTCATACAACCTCCAAAGAAAGCAAAAAGACGGGATCCCGTCTTCTCTATACGAGCAATTGAAGTTTATCCTTCAAGATTCGCAACTCAATATCTGTGCTGCGACGATCTACCTCACCGTCTGTGTGCACCCAGAGTGGCTCCGCCGTCTCCACTCTCACACAATCCGTCCTGATCATTTCCACATACTGTGCATACTTCACATGAGAACCCGACCAAGCATGGATAAATACACGAATAAAAGAGAACACACCAAGATCTTTGGCAATGCAAAGATCCAGCATACCATCAGTATAAGAAGCATCCGGGGCAAACTTGAACCCACCACCCTCATATGCATGATTCATGGCCGCCAAAAACATGACCCGTGAAAACTTCCTTTTCCCTTCCGCCGTTTGGCATGACATAGCAAAGCAGTGGTTTCGAAAAATGTATTTCAATGCCGCAAACAAATAGATCAACTTACCGATATGTAATTTATTGAAATACGGCTTCAACTTCGATTCCTGCACATCATGACATACATCCGCATCAAATCCGATTCCCGCACTCACATTGAACCGTCTGGTGACGATATCTTTGCGTAATGCATGGTCCACTGTGCCTTGTGTACGATCGATCTTATCATTCGTGATATGGTATGTCACTTCCCCGATATCCACTCGGCGTCGCACCTTTCCTTCCAGGAAACGTTGCAACACGTAAAGGGGGTCTTTGGTAAGATCCATATCCCGGATCTGATCGTTCCCCGAACCACACGGAATAAACCCGAGACGGGCATGTTTCAGATCACATATCCCATTGACCGCTTCATTCATAGACCCATCTCCCCCGACGATAAGGATATCCGCATCTTGTGTCAGATGCGTGGTAAGCTCACGGCATATATCCGTGATCGTATGTTCCAAGGTGGAATAATGCACATGATACGGTCTTTTTTCTTCTTTGAGAACTGCTTCCAGTTTGCGCCAGACCTGCAATGTGCGACCTGCTGCCGCAACAGGGTTGACGATGACTTCCAACTTCATAGAACCATTATACACCACATAAAAAGCTCCCAACATCGATAGCATCGCAAATTCTTATTTCACTCAAACCAAAAAGACCGCTGTCATTCAACAACGGTCATGTCCCGGGAAATATTTCCGTAGGATGAGCATCACTCACAAAGATCATACTGTCATATAATACGGCCGGGGGTTGAAATATCCTATAGCTTGGTGGTAAAAGACGCATCATGAATGTATATCTCTCCCCCAACGATCCCATATACATGTAGTCATTCACCTGTCTACCAAGTGTTGACTCCTCCGGTACCGCCTTAAGATCCACCAGGCATATGTCAAACCCTGCTTCTTTGGCCGCATTGGCCAACGGGTCGTGAGAGTAGAACACCTGCTTTGTCCGCTTTCCTTTTCCATTAGGGACATTGTCACGTATCCGGCTGAAGTCCGTTCCGATGGCATAGTACCCATCCTCTTCTTTCTCAGCCAACAAATTTCCCATGGAGGCAACACTGCCCCATTTGCCAATGTGGGAGTTATGTCCACTTACGAAGATCTTGTTTGTCTTAGTGTTATGCAAGATCCATTCGACATTGTCAGCCATATAGCTGTCACGTAAGTCACTGCCATTGACACCGGCATCCTGCAAGTCTTGGTATTGTTGCAATACGGTAATGTTGTACAACTGTTGAGGTGAAGCACCCTTGTTCGTCAATTCCCGGGCAATATGGTCCAGCTCTTCCGGATCATATGTTCCACCCGCCTCCGGTAATGAGGCCTCTATCCCATACGCATGACAATCCTGCATCAACCTTTCCCGTACATACCTATCGCGTTGCATATCCATACCATGGAAATGGAGATCTTCTCCAACCGGAGCCGTTTCATTGTAAGTACGCATCCAATCCACCAGATCGGTCATCTCTTTTGTGCGGTAGATGGCAAAGCCGATGGCAGATACCGCCTCTTGAGCAGATCCGGATCCCCCATGGATATAGTCCTCCACGACCATACTGCCGCCATAGTCTCCTTCCAAAACAAAATCTTGGAAGCCGTACTTCTCGACTAAGATTGCAAATATATCTTTTTTCAATGTCTGGAACTCCCGACAACCATGGGCCGCTTCCCCCAATGCCACGATCTTGGCGTCGGTAGGAACCGTCAGCTCTTCCACAGCCGATGCATAACGTGCAAACTCTTTCGGATCACTCATAGGGCCGGCATTCATTCCGCCAAAATGCAGAAAGATGCTTACCATCCCAACGAAGATCACAAGCAGCGGGATCAATATATATCGAATTCTGAACTTTCTCTTATGACGCATCGGGCTTATTTCACCTCATTCAAAAGCTCTTCCGTACTAATGCCATACAACCTTGCCAAAGCTATCAGGTTGGATGTACTGGGATCGGAAGTACCGTTCTCCCACTTGGAGACAGCTTGTCTGCTTACCCCGATCGTCTCCGCCACGAATTCCTGTGTCATCTTATTCTCTTCTCGCTTCTGCCGTAGTACTTCACCAAGACTTTTCTTGATGACCGCCTTCTCTTTTCTTACCTTTGCCGAACGAATGTACCGGATCAAAGCCTTGATCAAGACCACGGCCAAGATAATACCGGTGACAATCACCGTCAGACCGATCATGATTACGATACCGAATACGATACTGCCTAAAAGATCTACTTTCATTTCACTTACCTCACTTGTCGACGGAATATTATCCGAAAAAGTCCGGTTTCCTCCACCAACTATCACGCAACTATACGTTGCAATGCTCAAAGACACAAGAAAAGTCCGGCATTTTACCGGACTTGATATAGATTCGATCAGAACAGTCCCTGAGCAAGCATCGCTTCCGCAACTTTCTCAAAACCGGCAATGTTTGCGCCGACGATGAGATCTTTGCCCATGCCATAACGCTGTGCCGCTGCATAAGACGCATCACAGATATTGGCCATAATACCCTTGAGCTTCTCATCCACCTCTTCGGCAGACCATGACAATCTTTCACTGTTCTGGCTCATCTCCAATGCCGAAACAGCCACACCACCGGCATTGGCTGCCTTGGCCGGACCGACCAATACATCATGAGCTTGCAAATATGCCAATGCTTCATTGGATGCCGGCATATTGGCACCTTCAAAGTAGAACTTCGTACCGTTGTTTACGATCTGCTCCGCTTCCTTGAGACCGATCTCATTCTGCGTTGCACAAGGAATGCAGATATCACCCTTGACAGACCACGGCTTCTCACCCTCATGGAACTCACAACCAAACTTCTCGGCATACATCTTGATGTTGGCATTGCGGGAAGAACGCATCTCCAGCAGATAGTTGATCTTTTCCTCTGTTGTGATGCCTTCAGGGTCGTATACATATCCATTGTGACCGGATAATGTTACGACCTTGGCGCCAAGCTGAGCAGCCTTTTTGCATACGCCCCATGCCACATTACCGTAGCCGGAGATCACGATCGTCTTCCCATGCATGCTTTCGCCTTCATGTGCAAACACACGATCGGCATAGTACAACACCCCATAACCGGTAGCTTCCGGTCTGATCAAAGAACCGCCAAAAGACTTCCCCTTGCCTGTCAATACACCATTGTCATAGGAATCTCTGATCCGACGGTATTGCCCGAACATATACCCAACTTCTCTGCCGCCTACGCCGATATCACCGGCCGGGACATCGGTATTGGGACCGATATGACGATACAACTCAGTCATGAATGCCTGGCAGAAACGCATGATCTCAGCATCACTCTTCCCATGCGGATCGAAATCGGATCCGCCCTTGCCACCACCGATTGGCAATGTTGTCAAACTGTTCTTGAAGATCTGCTCAAATCCGAGGAACTTCAGGATCGACAGATTAACTGTCTTGTGGAAACGAATCCCTCCTTTGTAGGGGCCAAGTGCTCCGTTGAACTGAATGCGATACCCTCTGTTGACATGAGCCTTGCCTTCATCATCTGTCCAAACTACCCGGAACATGATCTGTCTCTCCGGTTCCGTCAAACGTTCCAGCAATGCGGCCTGTTCATACTCAGGATGTTGCCGGACAACAGGATCGATGCTGTGAAGCACTTCCTCCACTGACTGCAGGAATTCCGGCTGATCGGGATTCTTGGCTTTTACTTCCGCGATGACGCGTTCTACATATTCACTCATAACAGTTCCTTCCTATATGTATAAACAAAAAAAGAAGCAGACAAGATGTACGACGATGTCGCTTCTTATGTCTGTTTCTTATTTTACTATGATTTTCCAACCTGCAAAAATATTTTTTACTGATCTCTGTCCCGGTCTTTATCCGCATCAAAGCTCATCTTCTGTGTACCCGGAATACCGAATTCATCACGATATGCCTGCTGACCTGTGATCATGTTGATGAGATCGATCGGCAGATATACATAGACAGGTCCAAAGGGATTGATGACCATACTTTGCCCGTTCTTACGCATGATGGATACCGCATCTTGGAAGGTAATGCACATCATGTTGGGACCCTTACCTTCCTTGTATAACATCTTCCAAGACTTGAGAGCTTGGCCATCACTAAACAAAGCAAAGGACTTCTCCTCACTGCCATCCGTCCCTTTTCTGTCCACCGCCATAAATCCGATCTGCGTATGTCCCTGGGCATCAACAGGATTGAATACCACCGGCACGGTAAAACGACTATGTACGAGAACTTTGATGAACCGTGTCATAAAATCGTAATTGCGGCAATACTGTGCATATTCATATGTCATTCCCAAAAGTAATGGATTCTCATTGTTGTCCATCGGTCTTTGCCCATGGATCTTAACACTGGCAAGCACGGAAAACTTTTCCACATCCGCAGCACTGCAACCGGTGAGGACCACAACCGCCATACTGTCTTTTACAGTCGGATATGATACATCATCTTTACGTATATCTTTGATATGAACAACAGTCTCAGTCTGATCGTCTTGGATCAATACAACATCATCCCCGGACTTTGCTTCCCCGTGGATCACACCTGTTACTTCCACATCACTGCCATTCTCTTTGAAAGATGAAATCATCATGGTGTATCGTCTTTCATCTTTATTCATGTATTCGGTGTTCTTGTCACCGACAACATCATCCAAAGCCTTGTCATTCAGCGTTACTACTTTCTTGAAAAAGAGCGTATGCGCCGCTACCAGCAATACTCCCGCCGGGACCTGCCTTAGCAATACATGTTCCACACCGGCGATCTTGCCATTACGATAGCTCATGAAAATCATCATCAACATGATCATTTCCACACACCAGAAGATCACTGCCTGTGATAGCTTTTTGGGATCGATGATGCGAAATGCCGAAAGTTGAGCTAGGTAACTGATACCGGCCATGGCAATGCCACCCACAAGACTCAAGGCATAGATCACAGAGGCATCTGTCGTTGAACCGTTAAACATCAACATCACACCGCCAAAGAGAGCAAAGACCATCCCGGCAGTATTCATATATGCGACCCAATTCTTAATCTTCATTTTGTATTTTTGCGAATGATATACATCAGCTCACCGGCTTCTTTCTTATCGATACCATCTTTGAGGCAACATTCCAGAAACCTGACAAGAGACCCTCGGAACTGGACATTCAGAAACTCTTGTGTCCGTTCATAGTAATATGCATCACGTTCGATCGTCATATGCAGCCTGCCGTCTTCATTCACAAGGACTTCCTTTTCACGCATCCGTTTGATCAATGTGTATACCGTAGACTGTTTCCAGTCGTAATTCACTTCACACATATTCACAAGATCTTTGGAACGGATATCCGGATTGGCCCACACCCACTCGGCGATCTTCGTTTCTGCATCACTCATCACTCGCATTCTTCACCTCCTACGGCATTCACTCTACATATGTCAGAACATGATGTCAATAAAAGGGGTAAACAAAGCATATGCTTCGTCTACCCCCTTTTGTTGCTACTTCAGTAAATTGGACAGATCATCCAACTTTGTCAAATGCATCGCTGTCTTCTCAACGATCACTTTGAGAATCTCCTGTTCCTTTCTGGAACATTTGCGAAGATTCCTGATGAGCTTCTTCTCATCACTTGTATAACCTGTATTCTGTGTATAGTAGCGATTTCCGTTCTGCTTATTCTCCATGTTGTCTCCCTTCTCATTTAATGAGGTCTTGTACGACCCTGGAAGCAATCATAATGCCTGCCGCCGGGGGTACAAAAGCACTGCTGCCGGGGATGGAACGCTTGCCCGGAGGCAACGGTTCATCCAGTATGACCTTGGCGGGGATCGGCAATTCCGTACTGCAAACTACCGTCAAACGATCGACCCCGCGCTTGCGCAACTCCCTGCGCATGACCTTGGCCAAAGGATCGTCCTTCGTATCAAAGAGATCCATGATCTTCAATTTAGTAGGATCCATGCGATTACCACATCCCATTGCACTGATGATAGGGATCCCCATCTCACGTGCCGCCATGATGATATCTATCTTGGCCGAGACCGTATCGATCGCATCCACGATGTAGTCCCACTTTTCAAACGGGAACTCCGCCCGATCCTCAGGCAGATAGAACTTCGGATACAGATTGACATTCACATCCGGATCGATGGCCAGAATGCGCTCCTGAGCCGCCTCTGTCTTCAACATACCTACCGTCTTTGTTGTAGCAAACACCTGACGATTGATATTGGTGAGAGAAACATCATCATGGTCAATGAGATCCAAGGTGCCGATACCACTTCTGACAAGGGCTTCCACACAGTTGCCACCAACCCCGCCAAGACCAAACACAGCCACTCTGGATCTACGAAGTTTATCCATTGCGGATCCTCCAATCAGGATCCTTTCTCTTGCATATGCATCACTCATACGAATGATTATAGAGAAACCCACACTCTTTTACCAGAGAAAAAGGTCTTCCGTCGGGAAGACCTCTTGTCATTACATTGTTTCGTGGCAAGTACGGGAGATTACATCGAGCTGCTGTTCACGAGTCAGATCGATGAACTTAACTGCATAACCGGATACGCGGATAGTGAAGTTTGCATATTCAGGCTTTTCCGGATGTTCCATAGCATCCTTCAGCTTATCCACACCGAATACATTAACGTTCAGGTGGTGTGCACCGTTAGCGAAATAACCGTCCATAACGCGTACGAGGTTGTCTACACGCTCATCATCGGAGTGGCCCAATGCCCCCGGATTGATCGTCTGTGTATTGGAGATACCATCCAAAGCATACTCATAAGGCAACTTTGCCACAGAGTTGAGGGAAGCGAGAAGACCGTTCTTCTCAGCACCGTAAGCAGGATTAGCACCCGGCGCAAACGGCTTGTAAGCCTCTCTACCATCCGGCAAAGCACCTGTTGCCTTACCGTATACAACGTTGGATGTGATCGTGAGGATAGATGTTGTAGCCTCGGAATCACGATATGTATGGTGCTTCTTGACCTTTGTCAAGAACTCCTTCAACAGCCATACAGCAATGTCATCGGCACGGTCATCATCGTTACCGTAGTGCGGGAAGTCACCCTCGATCTCATAATCAACAACAAGACCTGTTTCATCACGAACTGTCTTAACCTTAGCATACTTGATCGCGCAGAGGGAATCCACCACGTGAGAGAAACCTGCAATACCTGTAGCAAATGTTCTTCTGACATCAGTATCGATCAAAGCCATCTCAGCTGCTTCATAGTAATACTTGTCATGCATGTACTGAATGAGGTTGAGGATGTTAACATACAAACCTGCCAACCAATCCAACATCAGATCATACTTATGCATAACTTCATCATAATCAAGATACTCGGATGTGATAGGTGCATATTCAGGACCTACCTGCATATGATTGCCCTGCTTATCGAGGAACTTCTCATCCTTACCGCCGTTGATCGCATACAACAAGCACTTTGCAAGGTTTGCACGAGCCCCGAAAAACTGCATTTCCTTACCTGTTTCCGTAGCGGATACACAGCAGCAGATGCTGTAGTCATCGCCCCAGATCGGACGCATGACATCATCATTCTCATACTGGATGGAAGATGTTGTGATGGAGATCTTAGCCGCATACTTGCGGAAGTTCTCCGGCAATGCCTTTGTATAGAGAACAGTGAGGTTCGGTTCCGGAGAAGGACCCATGTTCTCAAGTGTATGGAGGAAACGATAGTCGTTCTTTGTGACCATATGGCGACCATCCATACCAAGACCTGCAACTTCCAATGTAGCCCAAACCGGGTCACCGGAGAAGAGCTGATTGTAGGAAGGAATACGAGCAAACTTGACCATTCTGAACTTCAGGACCATATGGTCGATGAGTTCCTGTGCCTCACTCTCTGTCAATGTACCTTCCTTAAGGTCTCTTTCGATGTAGATATCAAGGAATGTGGAGATACGACCTACGGACATGGCAGCACCGTTCTGTGTCTTGATGGCAGCCAAATATCCGAAGTACAACCACTGTACTGCTTCTCTTGCATTGACAGCCGGCTTGGAGATGTCATAGCCGTAAACTTCAGCCATCTTCTTCATGCCTTGCAAAGCACGGATCTGTTCTGCGATCTCTTCACGCTGACGGATAACATTATCCAACATTGTGCCATCGCCGCAATTCTTCAGATCTGTCTTCTTCTCAGCGATCAATCTGTCGATACCGTACAAAGCAACTCTTCTGTAGTCACCGACGATACGACCTCTACCATAAGTATCCGGCAGACCTGTAACGATATGGGAATGACGGGCAGCCTTCATCTCATCTGTATAAGCATCGAATACTGCCTGGTTATGTGTCTTATGGTACTCATTAAAGATCTGATCGAACTTCTCGTTGATCTTATAACCGTAGTTCTCAGCAGCCTGCTGTGCCATCTTGATACCACCGTAAGGCATGAAAGCACGCTTCAACGGCTTGTCTGTCTGCAGACCTACGACCTTTTCCAAGTCCTTCATGCTTTCATCGATGTAACCCGGACCGTAAGCAGTCAGACCGGAAACGATCTCTGTCTCACACTCCAAGACACCGTTGTTGGCACGTTCTTCCTTCTGGAGTTCCTGTACTCTGCCCCACAATTTGTTTGTGGCATCTGTTGCGTCAGCCAGGAAAGACTCATCACCTTCATACTGTGTGTAGTTGTTCTGGATGAAGTCTCTGACATTGATGTCAGCCAGCCAATGCGTTCCTTTGAATCCTCTGTAAGCTTCTGTCATTGTTCAAACCTCTCTTCCGTGTAATATATCGTCCGCTTTCTGCACTGACTCTGCAGAAGGCGCTTCAACACCTTTCAACGTGTACTCCATACCAAGTTTCTCCCACTTATATGCCCCCAGTGCATGGTAAGGAAGGACCTCGATCTTTTCCACATTGTCCAGCGTCTCAATAAAACTTCTTGTACGATGCAAAGCATCGATGTTGTCTGTGATCCCCGGCACAAGTACCTGACGGATCCATACAGGCTTATGAATGGAACTAAGATATCTCAACCCCTCCTGTATGTTGGCATTCCCCACACCGGTCAGATCTTTGTGTGCTTCTTCATCAATATGCTTGATATCCACAAGCAACAGATCTGTCAGTTCCATGAGCTTAGCAAATTTCTCTGCCCAAGGCCCGGATGATGCATATGGCTGCAAAGCTGTATCGATACATGTATGAATACCTCTCTCTTTGGCCTTTGCGAACAACTCCAGTAAGAAGTCGATCTGCAACAACGGTTCGCCGCCGCTCACCGTAATACCACCTTCTGCACCCCAATAATTGCGGTACCTCTCCGCCTTATCCAGCAATGCATTCGCGGTCATCTTCTCACCGGCTTGCATTTGCCAAGTGTCCGCATTATGGCAGAACCTGCACCTCATGGCACATCCCTGCGTAAAGATCACGAATCTCACGCCCGGTCCATCAACCGAACCGAACGTCTCTATCGAATGGATATATCCTTCTGTCATATGTCCACCTCCGATCACATGTCTATCATTGCCTTAACATAGAAATAATTCTTTGATTACAATCAACTTACACACTTTTTGTTAAAACATAAAAAAAGACCCGGTATAAACCGAGTCTTGATCTGATCTCCATCGAGATCTGGATTATTTAAGTCCGTACTTCTTATTGAACTTTTCAACACGGCCGGCAGCCTGTGCGAATCTCTGTCTACCTGTGTAGAAAGGATGGCAGTTGCTGCAGGAGTCAACCTTGATCTCGTCCAGTACAGAACCTGTTTCGAATTCAGCACCGCAAGATGTGCAGATGACCTTAGCCTTGTGATAATCCGGATGAATACCCTTCTTCATGTCCATTTCCTCCTTCTGCCTTACGCCTCTATACGTGCGTAAAGAAAGTTGCTATGTAATCTTAGCATGTGCCCAAAGCAAACTCAAGCACTAATTTTCCTCTTCATCATCGACTTTTTCACGCCATACCTTAGCTCCCAAAGCATTCAACTTTTCGTCGATATGATCGTATCCTCTGTCAATGTGATAAATGTTGGAGATCGTTGTAACGCCTTCTGCCAAAAGACCGGCAATGATCATGGCCGCACCGCATCTAAGGTCTGTAGCCGCAACCTTTGTGCCATATAATGACGTCGGACCGTGAATCTCCGCTTCACCGTTGCCGATTTCAATGTCGGCACCCATCTTGGCCAACTCCGCACAATGTTTAAAACGCTCAATGTAGATCGTTTCTTCCACTTTGGACTCACCTTCTGCCTGCGTCAACAATACCGTCAAAGGCTGCTGAAGATCCGTCGCAAAACCCGGATACGGCTTGGTCGTCACATCAATGGGTCTCAGATGATCGGTATGCTCAATCGTGACACTGTCCACCGTGATGTCCATATTGACACCCATCTCTTCCAGTTTGGACAACAAAGCTTCCAAATGATGCGGAATGATATTTGTAATCTTCATCTTCTTGGCACAAGCCGCAGCGATCACGATATATGTGCCGGCCTCGATGCGATCCGGAATAATCTCATGAAAACAGCCGTTCAATGACTTTACACCATCGATTGTAATGACATTCGTACCCGCACCTCTGATGCAAGCACCCATCTTATTGAGCAACGTTGCCACATCGATGATCTCCGGTTCCTTGGCGGCATTCTCGATCGTTGTCCGACCCTCGGCATAGACAGCTGCCATCATAATATTGATGGTTGCCCCCACTGAAGAGATGTCCAGGAAGATCTTATCACCGATCAAACGATCGGCTTTGATCTCATAACACCCTCTGTTATATTCCACCTTTGCCCCAAGAGCTTCAAATCCCTTCAAATGAAGATCGATCGGTCGGGGGCCCAGATAGCATCCCCCCGGCATCTTCATTCTGACATAGTGGTATTTACCAAGCAGAGCTCCCATGAAGTAGTAGGATGCCCGCAACTTTGTGACAGCATCTGCGGTAAGGTCAATGTTTCTCATATGTGTAGGATCAATGATCAGATGATCAGAAGCAGGCTGATGTACTTCCACATTCAACAGCTTCAATATCTCAGAAAGGTTTTTGACATCCTCGATCTCCGGAACTCCGACGATCGTTACAGGTCCATTGGCCAGCACTGCAGCAGGGATCAACGCAACCGTTGCATTCTTACTGCCGGAGATCGCAACTTCGCCTTCCAGCTGATGCCCACCTTCGATCTTGATTACTTTTGGCATAAGATCCTCCTCTCGTTTCTCGCAAAAAATATCATATTTATACCGTCTTCATGACGCATGATCGCCATCATGAACGACACGCATTCTTCTATCTATGCATATCACTCTTTATTTTAACCGATTTTACGTTTCAAAAAAAGAAAAAAGGGGAAATACCCCTTTACGCCTGAGAACTCATGATCACTGCAAACTCGATCATGATCATACACGCAAGGATCGTCCACAGTACCATGGACACCTTTGTAAGTCTATGCTTATCTTGTTTGCACCAGATATACCAGATACCGATCGGAGGCAAAAACGTAGCCAGCAAATAAGCCGGCCAATTCTCCTTTGCAAAAAGATTCTGTCCCCGTTCCATCTCTTCTTCTTTATCTGTGATAACTTGATCGCGGATCTTCGCATTCTCCACATTCTTTTCTTCTTGTGTCAATCTTGGCTTTCTGGCTGATTTCGGCATGTTCCACCTGCTTTCCGATTTTTATTATACGTCAAAAAGAAAAAGACACAGTATACACTGTGTCCTTAACGTTGAATGATTATTCAGCCTTACCGTCGGAACCGTAAGCCTTGATGAGTTCCTTAGCCTTAGCTGTGATTGCATCAGCACCCGGCTTCAAAAGCTTACGAGGGTCATAACCCTTGCCTTCCAGATCCTTGCCTGCTTCGATGTACTTACGTGTAGCAGCAGCGAATTCAAGCTGAAGTTCTGTGTTGATGTTTACCTTGGAAACGCCAAGTGTTACAGCCTTGTGGACCTGTTCGAACGGAATACCGGAACCACCATGGAGAACGAGCGGCTTGCCGTTTACAGCGTGGTCGATCTCATCGAGTCTTTCGAAGTTCAGACCAGCCCAGTCAGCCGGATACTTACCGTGGATGTTACCGATACCTGCAGCGAGGAAGTCAACACCGAGGTCAGCAACCATCTTGCACTCTGCCGGATCAGCGAGCTCACCGTTGGAAGCAACACCGTCTTCGACACCACCGATGCCACCAACTTCGCACTCTACGGAGATACCCTTCTCATGAGCAAGAGCGATGATCTCCTTGGACTTTTCAATATTCTCTTCGATAGAGTAATGAGAACCATCGAACATAACGGAAGTAAAACCTACTTCCATGCACTTCTTAGCACCTTCATATGTGCCATGGTCGAGGTGAAGAGCGACCGGAACTGTGATTCCCATGGAATCATGCAGATCTCTGACCATATCAGCGACCATCTTGAAGCCGCCCATATACTTGCCGGCACCTTCAGAGCACTGAATGATGACAGGTGACTTCATCTCTTCAGCAGCCTGCAGGATGCACTTTGTCCATTCCAGATTGTTTGTGTTGAATGCCGGAATAGCATAATGACCTTCATGAGCCTTGTTGATCATTTCTGTAGCAGAAACCATTACCATATTGTTTATTCCTCCTAGTTTTTGCATAAACATTTTAGTATGTTTCGCAAAGAATTTAAAGCACAATGATACCATTTGCTCATTTCCTCACATGTATTTCTCTAAGATGTAAAAAAAGACCGCTCTTCCGGCGGTCTGCTCGTGCTTAATACTTGTTGTTCTCGTTATCCTGATCAGAGAGGTCAAGACCCTCCATTTCGATCTCACCGGAATCCACATCATCCTCATCATCCAGTTCGATATCTTCAGTATCGACATGCAATTCATCGAACTTACGGCGATTACGAAGATCCCACTTGTTTCCACCAAGAGATGCAAATCTGTTGTCCAACATCAATTCACTGTAGAACTGACTCTTCTTACGCTTCTGCTTTTCTTCCGGAATAGCCATCTCTTCGGAAACCGTCTTCCAAAGTTCCAGGAATTCCACTTCTCTCTTTGTGTTGCACATCCAGTTATACGCGACATCTGTCATTGTTTCTTTAGCACTCATCTTAAACCTCCCGGGCTTGATTCACACCCTGCAGCACAGCTGCTTAAGCCTGCATCGTGATATACCACACAAGCTTCATATGAGACACCGGGCCTCCGGTGCCGACGATCTGATACTCCACAGTCCAGCGATCGGCCTTCTTCTCCCTATGCAGCAACTGTGTCTCCAGACTCATCGTCCCATATGGAGAATGCACAAGTCCTGTACCTCTGCCTAGTTTAGGCAATGTGACCTCACTTCCAAATTGACCGCCTCGCTTCAACACGACCTGCTCGTCACTGAATAAAATATCGTGGCGAATACCTTCTTTTTCAAAATAAGAAAGCTTATCCCCCTTCAACAGGCCTCCTGTTTCCACGATCACAGTCTCTGTTTTTTCCTGCATATCATACTGCAGCAAACGTACCATTACTTTCATCACGTACGATTTTATCCAACACTTCTTGATTGTCAATCGTTCTTCACGGTTTCTTCATCTAACTGTGTGCCAAAAACAGGAAAATGTATATATAAAGAAAAAAGAGAGGCCTAAACCCCTCAATCCACCGGATAAAATATTTTCTTTTCATCACGACCCGGACCGTGGATCAGACTGTAGACGATATTGCTGGCATTGGACAATTCTCTGACACTGCCATCTTCCATCTTTACAAATACCGATCCAGCATGCCCGTTATACGGTACATACGGTCGCTGTCGCACTTCATCACTTTGCAAGTAATACTTCAGATCATATCCGTTTTTCACAAGCATATCCGCCACCTGAGTGCACGTTTGTGCTGTACTGTCCGCATACTGAAACAGCCTTCTGTCCAGAAGTCTTGTGGCAAAGTCTTTGACGATGTGATCGGGATGTTTCCGCAATTTTGCAAAACCGTAGGAACATGTGTTGTCATCCAAGGCAAAGTACTGCTCAATCGTCAATTTTTCTTGTCTCACAAGTGGCATGAACTCCGGAATAACACATTCTTCACAAGGATCCTCCAGATCCCACAAACGGTTGAACAGCCCTCGCAGAAGACATTCATACGCCCTTGCGGAGGGATGATAATATACCTGCCAATACATGTGATACCTTGCCATGATGTAATTCTCCACAGCATATACACCGGACTCCTTCACTACAAGTCTGTCATGATCCACTCGCAATGTACGTAAGATCCTATCCAGATCATACTCACCATAGGCAGTACCGGTAAAGTAGGCATCTCGCAATAAGTAATCCATCCGATCAGCATCCAGCTGAGAAGAGATCAACTGCGGCAACAACTTGTTTTCACTCTTATGACGGATCACATCCGCCACATCCTTGGCCAATCCCTTGGCCGCTCCGTTCAAGATCGTCCGGATCTCTTTATCCCCTGTGATCACGCGACAAGTAACTTCCTCATGACTGATATGACTGATGGACTCAAAGGCATGTGAATACGGGCCATGCCCAACATCATGTAGAAGTGCTGCCGCCATGACCGTAATCTTCTCCTTTTCCGTCAACGCTTCTTTAAGATCCGGCACTTCCGCCACCATCCGACGTACCACCTCATATGTACCAAGAGAATGGCCAAAGCGGGAATGTTCCGCACAATGATAGACCATATAGGCACCACCCAACTGACGGATCCGGCGTAACCTTTGAAACCACGACGTGTTCAGAAGTTGCCAAATGACCTCATAGTCGATGTGGATATATCCGTGGATCGGATCTCTCAAGACCTTCGTCTCCGGTGTAGCCGCAAACATCAATCCTCCTCCAACAGCACCACAGCCTGTGCCAAAACACCTTCCTCACGCCCCACAAAACCAAGCTTTTCTCCCCTGGTGGCCTTTACGCTGACACGGCTCACATCCGTATGCAAAGCTTGAGCAATATTTTCTCTCATCTGTTGAATATGCGGGGCCATCTTTGGTCTTTCGATCAACACCAAACTGTCCACATTCCCGATATGATACCCCTTCTCTGTCATCATATCCGCCACTGCCGAAAGGATCACCAATGATGAAACTCCCTCCCACTTAGGATCCGTATCCGGAAAATGATGCCCAAGATCGCCCAATGCCAAAGCCCCAAGCACCGCCTCTGCAACGGCATGTACAAGGGCATCCGCATCACTATGTCCAAGCAGGCCTTTCTCATGTGGGATCTCCACACCCCCAAGAATAAGTTTTCTACCTTCTGTCAAACGATGTATATCTGTACTCTGTCCGATCCTCATATGCAAAATCTCTCTTTCTGATATCTTTATTATACTGAATTGCATGTTTCCTGTACCCGTGTCAAAAAAAGTTTATATATAATGTTGTTATGAAAATACCTGATTATGTAAATGTGCTCATTGAAGAGCTTTCCCAACATGGGTATGAAGCGTATGTCGTAGGTGGGGCGGTACGTTCTGCCCTTCTGGATCTACCGGTCCATGACTACGATCTTACGACCAATGCTCTGCCGAATGAGATGAAACAAGTCTTTCATGGCTATCACTGCATTGAGACCGGTATTCAACACGGAACTTTGACAGTGATCAGTTCTCATCACCCGATCGAGATCACAACCTACCGCAAAGACAGTACATATGAAGATCATCGACATCCGGATGCCGTGGAATTCACAAGTGCTCTACAGGAAGATTGTCAGCGACGCGACTTCACGATCAATGCGATGTGCTATCGTCCTCAGGAAGGAATCCTTGATTTCTTCCATGGTAAAGAAGATCTCAAAGCCGGTATTATCCGTTGCATCGGAGATCCTGAAAAGCGTTTCTCTGAAGATGCTTTGCGCATCTTGCGTGCTCTTCGCTTTGCGTCTCGCCTCTCTTTTACCATCGAACCGGAAACCGACCGTGTTTTAAGAGAAAAGAAAGATACATTATCTTATGTATCGACAGAACGCATCACCGAAGAATTCAACGGTATTCTGAGCAGTCCCGGCTGTGCTGCTTGTTTGGAAAACTATCGCGATGTCATCGGTGTCTTCTTACCGGAGATCTTGACGATCGCTACGTATGATGATGTGATCGCCTCATTGAAGAGAGAACAAAGTTCATCACCGGAAGTAAGAATGAGTCTACTGTTACATCCACTTCATGATACCAAAACTGCTTCTATGATCCTAAAACGTATGAAATACGCCAATGCGTTCCGGAATACGGTCGTGGATCTGCTTAAATATGCCGAGGCAGACATCAGTACTCCGATTGCCATGCGTACAGTACTGGCCGGTATGAAGACGAATATCGATACTTACTTGACGTTCCGTTGTGCTTTGCAAGAAAACTTTAACACTCCGGTCGCTCGCATCCGCTATACCGAACTTGTCAACGATGACTACTGCTGGAAATTGTCAGATCTGGCCGTAAACGGCAAAGATCTTACTTCTCTTGGCTATAAAGGACCAGGCATAGGTAAAGCACTAAATGCCATGCTAAACAGCGTCATCAATGAACGCGTCATCAATGACAAGACATGTCTTTTGAAATATCTGAATGACGTCAATATCTAAAGCACTCTGGAACAACATGAGTGCTTTTTACTTTCCCAAGCACAAAAAAGGCCTCGTAACGAAGCCGTATTTGTTTATCCTACAACTCTTTTTGATACGCAAATCTTGGTGTGCCGTCTTCCACATGGATGATGCCACAATATGCAAAACCATGCTTGGCAATCCACTTCCGCATCGACATATTCTTAGCATGTGTATCGATTCTAAGATCTTTTACCCCCAATGCCTTTGCTTGTCTAACAGCCTCTTTCAAGAACAGCCCCGCCAGATCATTTCCTTTCTTATGCGGTGCCACCACGATCCTATGGATCACGCCATAAGGTCTGTCATTTATCCAAGCTCCGTCGATTTCTCCATAACAGGCATCTTCACCAAACAAAATACAAGCCGACGCAACGATCTCATCGCCATCCGTCAATACATACCCGGCACTTGCTTTTATATCTTCTATGATATCCTCAGCAAGCGGATATACCACTGTCCATTGTGAAAATCCGTTTTCCTGCATATATGTTTTAGCACTGTTATACAACGCCATAACAGCCGGGATATCTCTCTCTTCCGTTCTTCTGATTTCCATGCTATCCATTATGACATATGCATGAAAAAAAGGCATCCGGATAATTTTCGAATGCCTTCCAAATGAGTACTTATTCTTCGTTTTCTTTCTTCTTCAGAAGTACTGCCAGTACAGCAGCCACTCCAAGCATACCACCATACAACGGAAGATGATCATTTACACCTGTAGCAGGCTTATCATTCTTGTTGTTGTCAGACGGCTTATTCGGCTTAGATGTCGGCTTGGTTGGCTTATCCGTCGGCTTCTCTTCATTGTCCGGAATGCCATTACCATTCGCATCCACCGCCCAAGTTGCTGTATATACAGCAGAACCCTTTACAGAGATGGACACTTCCGGTGTCCATCCGGTGAATACATACCCATCACGCTTTGTCTCACCTGCAAATACCGGTGTGAGATCATT
>X413_Lion__coassemble_58_pt1 | contig 44454 bp, 43 predicted proteins | sample X413_Lion__metabat2_high_PE_002 | metagenome-assembled genome bin X413_Lion | reverse complement strand
GAGTTATTCAGCTCGCTTTAAGTGCCTACCAACACCAGATTTGAAAGAACCTGTATTTACATCTGTACTATATGCATTAGTATATCCAAAATAAATCATCAACAAAAAAAAGATGACATCAAATGACATCATCTTTTTCTGTTATAACTTGAAGATCTCTTATGCATTCAATGCATTCTTGGATGCATCGACCAATGCCTTGAAACCTGCTTCATCATGAATAGCGATCTCAGAGAGCATCTTTCTGTTGACATTGATATTAGCAAGCTTCAGACCATGCATGAACTTGCTGTAGGAAAGATCGTACTGACGGACTGCAGCGTTGATACGTGCGATCCAGAGCTTACGCATCTCTCTCTTTGTCTGCTTACGGCCGATATAAGAATATCTCTGGCTGCGCATTACCTGCTCATGGGCAGTTCTGTAAAGAAGATGCTTGCTGCCAAAATAACCCTTGGCAAGCTTCAAAACCTTCTTGCGTCTATTACGCGTAGGTGTAGATCCTTTTACTCTCATCTTTACTTATCCTCCTATTAACCCTGAAGCAGCTGCTTATCGCGCTTGAAATCTGAATTGGAAGCAGTTGTTCTCTTTCTGAGGTGCATCTTCTGCTTGTGAGACTTATTTGCCGCAAAATGGGAAATATAGTTGTGGCTTGTGGACAACTTACCACTACCTGTAATCTTGCAGCGCTTTGCGAAGGTCTTCTTAGTCTTCATTCTGATCTTCTTGGGCTTCTTTGCTTTTGCTTTCATACTTCTTCTCCTTTACTTACCTTTCTTGGGGGCAAATACAACTGACATCGTATTGCCTTCCATGTTCGGGGCTTTCTCGACATTTGCAATATCCGAGATATTTTCGGTAAATCTGTTCATGACTTCACGACCGACTTCCTGTCTTGTGATCATTCTGCCCCTGAACTTCATATCGATTCTGACCTTCTGGCCATCTTCGATCCATTCGCGGGAACGATTCAGCTTCGTTTCAAAATCGTGCTGATCGATAACCGGTGAAATGCGCAATGCCTTCACCTCAGTTACATGCTGATTCTTCTTTGCTTCTCTAGCCTTCTTCTGGGCTTCGAAGTGATACTTGCCGTAATCAAGGATCTTGCAGACAGGAACCTTAGCATTCGGAGCAACACAGAGCAGATCGAGATTCTGATCATATGCCTTATCCAATGCTTCACGACGACTCATCGTGCCCAGCTGTTCTCCATCCGGTCCGATAACAAGCACTTCTTTAAAACGAATGCTTTCATTGACCAGATCTTCAGGACCCTTTTTACCGCTGTTGTTATTTCTTCTAAACTTTGCCAAGTAAACCTCCTGTAATAATTGAAAAGCAGGTACGGAAGCCGCACCTGCCTATTATCTGCATGAATAGATATCCGGCATACTACCCAGGTCCGTAGGACACTCGGGTGAGAAGTAGGTGCTTCTTCTTTCCGTTTTTCGATTACCTTTACATTTAACTATTGTTTCCGTTATTTGTCAATACTAAATTTCAAAACCTTCTACATTTACAGTAATTTCATCCGCCTTGAAACCCGTCATGAACAGAATGTTCTCATAGATCTTATTCTGCAGCAACTCAGCTGTTGCATTGACATTCGCACCGTATTTAACACGAATGTCCGCAGTGATCATCAAAGATCCATGATCGATCTTAATGTTGACCGGCTTGCTGAAACGCGTGCCCTTGATCGGGAGTGCATTCTCAATATCGGAAATACTGATCTCCGCAATGGACTCGAATACAGATTTGTTGATGGCGATCATGCCCTGATCGCTCTTTTTATCCAATACAATGTAATCCTGTGCCATAGTTTCACCTCTTTTATTTATTATAGCAGATTTGTTTACTTAAACACGACAGAAATCTGATGTATCAGCGCAGCTTTTATGGCCTCTTCACTATCCAAAAACTCCTGCATATCCACATACTTTTCTTCACAAAAATTTACAAAATGCCGGAAGATGGATGCCACTCTCAGCAGATTCTCTTCATGTACGATATCGATCTTACGTTGTGCCGCCAAAGCTTCTGCCACTGTTTTCAAAAAGCATCTCTGCACATACTCCGCATCTTTCTTGGAATAACCTGAGAAACTGTCCTTGAACCATCCCGGTTGAACGATGAGTAACTCTATCACTTTTACAAAATCAGAGATATCTTCCAGATTGTTTCCGGGTTGAATGGAGAATAGCATAACAAAGAAGATATGCCATTGGAAGTCTTCATTCATCACACTTTCCCAGAACCTTCCAAGCACATCACAAAATGGATCGTCACTGGAAAACGGTCTTTCTAAATATACTTTTTCTGTCATGTTCATTTCCGATTGTGACAGATAGTTAAGGTGTTCCAAGTAATCCACCATCACTTCTCGGTTGTGCTCTCCATTCACAAAATCTCTGATATAAATGTACTGTGCCAAGATCGCACTGCATTTCTTGAAATCAGTCGTAAACCCAACTGATTCGATCATTTTCTTGTTTACAAGCTCATTCACAGACTGGGCCACAAACACTTTGAATCCTTTTTCATCCATACCGATTTGTTTGTGTGTAGACTGCTCCGAGATCTCTTCATACATGATTTCCAACTGTCTATCCACAACATCAAGATTGTCACGAATGGCCCCGAGCATAGATCGATTAAATCGATCATATGCCACAAATTCCGGGTTCTTGTATACGACCTGATGTTCGATCTCACTCCAAAAGTTATGGACCATGGATTTGATCTGCAATTCGAAATTTACGCGAACATCATGGAAAAGGTAGTAACCGTCTATACGATATATTGTAAATCCATTTCTCTGAAACTGTGGTTGCTGGGAAGCAGTATTCAAAAACACATTCGCATCTTCTTTGCAAGAGGCAAAGCCATCTTTCCCGGCCACACCAAAATGCTTTAAAAGCTCTGTATAGACATCATTCTCATTGCGAATGAAGCGACATTGGATCGTGATACCGATCAAATCGGAAAGATGGGCGATCGCCTCTTCGCCATTACGATAATCCAAGTAGAATTTATTGCGGATCAACTTTTCTTTCAAGCTGTCTACACCTTTGATACGACTTCGATAATCCAAAATAATATCTTGATGATCATACATAATGTCCATCAAAACTTGTTTTAATTGACCCATAACATATTCATAACCTGCCTGATGAGCAGTGAAGTATGCGATCGTATCGTCGATAAAATCAAATAATTCCAGTTTGTTTTTACTAATATTGTCTGTTCTCATGATAAACCGTTTCTATTGTTTTATGTACAGAGCATAGCTGCACATCTATTTTTTATTTTACCCCATAATCAGTCGGAATGAAAAAGCCAAAAACTTAAGTATGTCTTACAATTGCCACTTCCACACAAAAAGGATCCGGATTTTCACCTGATCCTCAATGACTTCGGAAATTTATTTTTCAACATCTTCCCATCACTATGTACTCCACCTATGGCGTGACCATGCAATGTAACAGCATACCACCCTTTGGGACACGGCTTCATAAGTGTTTCTCCGTGAATATATTTTTCCGCTTCCTCTGTTGTAAGCTCCACTGTATTTACACACGGTGCATAGGAAGAGAGAAAAAACGCATGTGACGGCTCAAACCTTCCGTTCTTCACTTCACCAAGCTTTATCTGCCAGCTGAGGATCCTGTTTTTGCCACAATCAAGGAAAGGGGCGGTGCCGCCGTATAGTTTATCGGCTTTAAAAAGATAGTGCGGATACTGTCGCACTAAGTTATCACGCAAGAACTCGTCAGCAACCTTAGGTATAGGCTGACTCTTCATCTCCTTTACGTTACCGTATGCATCTCCGTCTTTTCTCATACGACAGATAAAATGTCCTTCGCCATGATCCATCGGAAAGATCCTGATCGCTTTTGCCGTTTCCGACGTTACCGCAAAAGCGGGTCGACCAAAATCCACCGCCGGTCTTTCAACATGCATATCGGGATGCTGTTGCAAGAAATAAGCTATGGTTTCTTCGTTCTCTTCCATGGAGAATGTACATGTGGAATAAACAAGAATGCCACCGGGTCGTAATGTCCGATAGGCTTCATCAAGAATACCCCGTTGCCTTTCCGCACACATCAAAACATTGTTCAATGACCACTGATCAACAGCATCATCACTTTTACGGAACATTCCTTCTCCCGAACATGGTGCATCGCACAACACAGCATCAAAATATTCAGTAAACGCATCCGCAACTGTCTTGGGATCGCTATTCAACACAAGTGTATTTGCTGTTCCATGCTTTACGATATTTTCCAGTAGGATACGGGATCTGGATGAATTGATCTCATTGGCACAAAGAAAACCGGTGTTTTGTAATTTTTCGGCGATCTGTGTGCTTTTCGATCCCGGAGCCGCACACAAGTCCAAAACTTTCATACCCGGTTTAGGATCAAGTACAGTAACGGCAGAAGAAGCACTTGGTTCCTGCATATAGAAAAGCCCCGAAAAATATTCCGGCGTATTTCCAAGTTTCTGCCCATCCACATAAAATCCATTATCTGAAAACGGAGACGGCTCATGGGCGATCGGCATATCATGAAAGAAAGTCTCTTCATCCGTCCGTAACGTATTAATGCGCATTCCCTTTCGAGCAGGCTGCTCAAGGCAGGAAAGATATGCGGGATACTCATCTTTCAACATGTCTCTCATCCGAGCGAGATATGTTTCATTCATCGTCTTTCCCTCCAAAATACTGTCTGACATCACGTAGATCCTGTTCCAACTGCATGATCAAATTATCCTTTGAGCGAAATTTCATCTCCCGTCTAAGATACTTACAGAAAGAGATCTTGATCCACTTACCGTAGAGATCTCCGTAATACTGTAATAAATGTGCCTCGATCGAGATCGAATCCAAATCGTTAAATGTCGGATTCACGCCAATATTCACCATAGCCTGATATAACTTCTGATCCACTTCCACAAGAGCAGCATAGACCCCGTTCTTGGGCATCAAATATTCGGAATCATATTGCAGATTAGCAGTCGGAAAACCCATACCGGTACCACGATGCTTCCCATGCACTACCTTCCCTTCCATAGAAAAGCGATATCCCAACATCTCATTGGCTTCATCTACACGTCCTTCTACGATACATTGAGAAATACGAGTGGATGAGATCTTCCCACACTCATCGTTGACCGGTTCTATGACCTTGACTTCAAATGGAGCATGTTCTTGTAAAAAAGCCGGATCACCTTCTCCATGATAACCAAAATGAAAGTCAAACCCACAAACAAGCCCCTTTAAGTTCAAACACCCCAGAGCCTTCTCAATAAATTCCATCGGTGGCAGTTCTGACATATCCCGCGTAAATTCAAGAAGAATAATGTTATCCATACCAAGCTCTACAGCCATATTGATACGCTGTCGCATAGTGGTAATATGTTTCACCTTCTGCATCCCCTTGATCACCACCCAAGGATCCGGTTCAAATGTGATCATCCCGGTTTCACAACCATATTTTTTGGCCATATCAACGGTTGCCGAAAGAAGCTTTTGATGGCCTCTGTGCAGACCGTCAAAGTACCCAATACATGCACAAATAGGTTTATTGATCTTTCTGAGTCCCGAAAGATCCACACGAATGATCCTCATTAAAGAAGCCCCCTTTGGCAATGATACACACCGTCATCTTCCTTTACGTAAGCAGCAAGCAACTCCCCGTCTTTCGTAAAGATCACCCGCGGTTCATTACTATGCAGCGTAACGATGCGACCCGAGCGAATATACCGTTCATATATGCCGGCATCCACAAGCTTCCAGTCATTGCTGATGATATTGCGAGGATCAAGCAACCCCCTACCTGCTTCAAGATCTTCAAAATCAACAGAGTCCGCAACGGTAAGATGCTCAATGCCCACACGCTCCAATTCCGTCATAACTCCCAATTCACCAAGCTTTGCCGCCAGATCGACGATCAATGTTCTAATGTATGTTCCCGAAGAAACGACGGCATCCAAACTGTATTCATTGCCTCCCAAATGCGCCACCTTCAAGGAACTGATATGAACATCTCTCTCCTTCCTTTCAACCTCGATACCCTTGCGGGCAAGATCGTAAAGTTTTTGGCCGTTGACCTTTATTGCCGAATACATAGGAGGCACCTGTTTTATATCTCCACATAAAGAAGCACATGCCAAATCCAACTCTTCCTGCATATGGACGGAAGGATCATTTTGTGCAACCACAGTCCCCCATATATCCTGCGTGTCCGTAGCCATACCAAGCTTAAACTTTGCTTTGTAGTGTTTATGATCCTTTACACAGTAAGGGGCCAGTTTTGTATATTTACCCAATAATACGATCAATACACCGGAAGCATTTGGGTCCAATGTTCCCGTATGACCGGTCTTCTTTTCATGAAAAATATTTCTACAGCGGCGAACTGCAGAAAAACTTGTCATGCCCGCCGGCTTATTCAATAGTACGATAGCATCCATAACGTGCGTATTATAACATTTTTCATGCGTTTTTATTCACTTTGAAAATAACCAAATAGCTTAATCTGGGATTTTTCGAGGTCTTTCTTATATTCCTGGTTTTCCTTACATTCATTTTATGGCAATCTCTCGTTTCTGCTTATCCAAGATTGCCAATGAAAATACATACATTTTTTAAAAGTGTTGACATTTGTTAAAACACTGATATGGTTAATATCGTAAAAACCGCATAGAGGTAGCGACGCAGATGAGTACTGTGCAGAGTCGGCAGACTATGAAGTACAGGAAAGGCAATCGTCGCCGAACGTGTAGATCCGGCAGGAGAGCACGTGGGGATATGGAGAATATCTGTATCACTCCTTCGAAAGAAGAGGAGCTATTGCTAACCGGATCGTTCAGCCGTATGTAATAGCATACGGTTTTTCTTTGTAAATGGAGGAAATGAAAATGAACAACACACTGAGAAGAACATCTTTGATCGCCCTGGCCGCTGTTATGATGACAGGCTGTGGTAGTGCATCCGAAGAAGCCGCAACTCCCACATCCGCACCGAACACACTGCGTGTCGGCATGGAATGTAACTATGCCCCGTACAATTGGTCAACAACAACAGAAACGGAAACATCTCAAAAGATCTCTGAAGTAGACTATTGTGATGGTTATGATGTCATGATGGCTGAAAAGCTTGCGGAGGAAACAGATAAAGAAGTACAGATCGTAAAGCTCGACTGGGATAACCTGATCCTCTCACTTCAGAACAATCAGATCGATGCTGTAATTGCCGGTATGACCGCAACTGAAGAAAGAAAACAGGAAGTCGAGTTCACCGATCCGTATTATGTTTCCACAGAAGTCATCGTCGTTAAGAAGGACAGCGATCTGGCCAATGCCACATCCCTCAAGGATTTTGCCGGTCGTAAAGTCGTCGGTCAGATGAACACCTTGTATGATACGATCATCGATCAGATCGACGGTGTAAAGCATGAGCCTGCAGCAGAGACTTTCCCGGCTGCCATTCAGGCTCTTCAATCCGGAGCAGTAGAAGCCGTCACTTCCGAACTTCCTGTAGCCAAAGGTGTTGTCTCCGCAAATCCGGATCTTACTTACATTGAGTTCGCCGACGGAAAGGGTTTCAAAGACACAGACAACAGTGCAGCTGTGGCCATCGCCGTCAAGAAAGGCAATACCGAACTCCGTGATACTCTGCAGGATGCACTGGACAAGATCAGTGACGAGGAACGCGAAGAGATGATGATGCAGGCAGTCAATAATCAGCCTGCTTCCAACTAATGTTCTTCGCTAATATAATGGACATCCTGGCAAAGTATGGGCCGAGTCTCCTGCTCGGCATCCGTACAACGCTGATCGTTGCCATCGTCGGTACGGTCTGTGGCATCGCCATCGGACTTGTCATCGGCGGTCTTAAAGCCGTCAAACTGGACTATACAGCATCCGTCTTCTCACGCTTCGTCAAAAGAGCATATGATCTGTTTGCCAATGTATACATTGCATTCTTCCGTGGCACTCCCATGATGGTACAAGCCCTGTTCTTCTACTATCTTCTCCTTAACGTTATCAATTGGGATCGACTCACGGCAGCCATGTTCGTCATCTCCGTCAACACCGGTGCTTATATGGCGGAAATCATCCGTTCCGGCATTCAATCCGTTGACAAAGGACAGACTGAAGCCGCAAGATCACTCGGTCTGTCAAATGTCCAAACAATGATGTGTGTTGTTTTACCACAAGCCGTCAAGAATGCCTTCCCTGCAATCGGCAATGAGCTCATCGTCAATATCAAGGACTCCTCTGTCTTGATGATCATTTCCATCACAGAACTTATGTTCCAGGCTAAGTCCATTGCCGGCACAACATACCATTTCACCGAAACATACTTTCTTGTCGCAATGATCTATCTCTTCATGAACCTCATTGCCACATTCATCCTCAATGCCATTGAAAAGAGAATGAATCAGACAAAGACATCACTTCCTCAAAGTGATACAGATCCTCGATCCATCGCCCATGCAAAAAAGGCAGCATAAGAAAGGAGAACCCATGACAGAACCCATCATTCAGATTCGAGATATTCATAAAAACTTCGGTCAGTTGGAAGTACTGAAAGGAATCAACTTCGATGTGGAAGAAGGTCAAGTCGTTACACTGATCGGGCGTTCCGGTTCAGGAAAATCCACCCTTCTACGTTGTATCAATCTTTTGGAAAAACCGGACAGCGGGTCCATTACTGTCTTCGGTGAAGACATCACAAAGACAAAAGACGTCAACGGCTATCGAGCCAAGGTCGGAATGTGCTTCCAACAGTTTAATCTGTTTAACAACATGAATGTGTTGATGAACTGTGTAAAACCGCAGATGAAAGTACTGAAGCGTTCCAAGGAAGACGCCATCAAAGTTGCTATGCATTACTTGGAAAAAGTCGGCATGGCATCCTTCGCAAATGCTGACGTACGAATGATATCCGGCGGTCAAAAACAGCGTGTTGCCATTGCCCGTGCTCTCTGCATGGAACCTAAGCTCATGTTGTTTGATGAGCCTACATCAGCCCTTGATCCGGAAATGGTCGGAGAAGTCCTCAATATCATGAAGGACCTTGCGGCTGAAGGCTTGACAATGGTCGTCGTCACTCACGAAATGTCATTTGCACGAGATGTCAGCGATCGCGTCGTCTTTATGGATCATGGGATCATCGAAGAAGAGGGAACTCCACAACAACTGTTTACATCACCAAAAAGTCCACGTACAAAGGAATTCCTGAGTTCCTTCATCCGTGGTTGAGAAAACGAGACGAGTGTCTCGTTTTTCTTTTTAGTCCAACTCTCTTTTATGTCATAATAGCAACAGGAGAAAAATAGATTATATGTTAAAACGCGTTTATATAGAGATCACCAATATTTGCAATTTAAAATGTGCTTTTTGTGCCCCTCACCACCGGCCATCGAAAGCTATGTCTTTAGATTTTTTTCGTCACTGTATACATGAAGTAAAGCCATATACAGAATATATATATCTTCATGTTAAAGGAGAACCGATGCTACATCCCCAATTTGACGACATTATGTCCATATGTGATGAAGAAGGTATGCAAGTACAACTTGTAACCAATGGCACAATCCTATCCAAATACAGTAATTCTCTGTTGGAACACCCCTCCTTGCGAAAGATCTCTTTTTCTTTGCAAAGCATAGAATACCAGCCCTGTGATCCATATGTCCGTATGGATGAGATCCTGGACTTTGTTTCCCGTGCTGCAGACCAAACCTTACCATTTTGTGAGATTCGCTTTTGGCGAAGTGATCAACTGGCCGATCCCACCACTAAGCAATGTCTTCAATACCTCCATGATAAATACGACTTCATCCCCACCGGACGCGGAAAAAACTATCGTATCATGGACCATGTATACGTTGACTTTGACAATGTGTTTGAATGGCCTGACGATACGGATCCGGAAACGGATGATCAAGGCACATGCCATGGGTCCCTACATCAACTGGCTGTTCTTTCCGATGGTACCGTTGTCCCATGTTGCCTGGATCATGATGCCCATATTCCATTTGGAAATTTGCATGAAGAATCATTTGCGGAAATACTGTCCTCCGATCGCTATTTAAAAATGACAGAAGGCCTTCGTCGTCATAAACTCACCGAATCCTTCTGTCGTAAATGCACCTTCCGCAAACGCTTCAATAAATAACAAAAGACATTCCCGTTCGAACACCTGCCGATAGTAGTGATACATCCTTATCACACGGCAGGTCTTTTGTATATTCGCGGATGATCATATCCCCATGCATACAAAACAACCCCTTCATTTCGCTTTCCAAAAACGGTTTCAATGTATTTAAAAGCTCACTGAAGGAAACATCATCCCCGACATCACAACCATACCATCTACCAACCACAGGAAAATACAAATACACCCGCAACCTCTCACTCATCACACAATACCACTTTTCTGACTTTCTTAGCTCGAATATACAAGCCATGACCATCTTCCAGATCGGTTGTACAACCCCATTCCATCGGCATCAACACGACCGGCAACGGCCCCAAAACCAACGCATTGCCCATATGATCGCCTTTTTTGTATTCCGACCACGGCACATAAGAAAATGCTTCGGTTATACCCAGAACACGACCCACATAATCATTTGCTTTCACATCAGACCAAGCAGTCAAGATACCTTCTGCAGGCTGAGCTGTTATCCATTCCCCACTATCTTCATCGATACCAATGGGAATACCAACACGATTGCATTTAGAAGCACATATATGAGAAGGCATCTTCCATAGTGTATAGCCATGATTTGAACCGCTGAACTTACCGATATATTCTTTTTTTACCGAAGGATACAGCATCTTCACGACTCCTTCATTATCCGGTAACCACCCACAATAACGACCATGAAGCGGTTGGGTGATCCTTCTTTCCAGAAATGAAGAAGCATCACTTGCATCATCACATGTCAAAAGGAGGCGTGTCTGTACAAATGACATCGTTCGGAATTTCAGATCATGCGACGTTTTGATCATAACTAAAACGGTAATGTGATATCGTTCCGCATTCCTCATCCAATGACAGAGCATATTCTGCCATTGACTGTCTTCTTCACAAAAAACAGCCGGATCGTCGATCAAGATATGCATCATCCCTTCATGTTCCGATCTGATCCGTCGATCCAATCGCAATAATCTCTCCTTCTCACTTGGCTGCACAAGACCCGCAAACATATCCGTATCTTCGCATATGCATTCATCATAGGCACTAAGGAAGTACATTTCATCACCTCTTTGTGATCTCATTAAAATGTCATACATCATTGCTTCCAAAAAGTTTTTTGCCTCCACGGGATCACTGCTATAAGCCACCATCGTATTCCTACGTACAAACGGCTTCCATTTTTGGTGACGATAATCATCGATCATTCCACAGCCGTCATAATGATATACCTGCTTCCAGGATACATGCTCAAGCAAGGGCTGCCATAGCGTAGTCGCCTTATTATTCATTTCATCCGCTACCCGAATCAAAAGATCCAATATCTTCTCACGCTCCGTCCGGTTTCGTTCTTCTTGCATCACTGTATATAGATGCCTTCCGGCATTGTCATAACAAGCAGAGGGTATCTTACGCCCATACGAACAATTGCAATAAGCAGCCTGTGCAAATAGGTACACTTGATTCGTTCGCAAAAAGAATCCTCCCGGGCTTTTGATCTTTTCCGGGCCGATCCTACCAATGGCTTCCCGAGCTTCCGCCTCATCCTTGACCTTCATGCATATTCGGAAACTCACATTGGCACGTATCTGATCATCTATGATACCACCCGGCGTCTGGGTCGACAGTAACAAATGGATCCCCAAACTTCTGCCCACCCGTGCTATGGTAATCAATTCCCGCATGAAATCCGGCTGTTCTTTCTTCATTTCCGCAAATTCATCCACTACGATCAACATATGTCCAAGATACGGCAATCCACAGTATTTTGACCATGCCGCACGATATGCATCGATGTCTTTTATGTTTTTACCTGTAGCCTGATGTAATTTACGAAAATACATCTCCCGATTGCGACAAGTGACCGAGAGAGCATACAAAGCCCTATCCAGTGCATATCCATCCAAATTTGTCAAAGTTCCGGCCAAATGCGGCAACATCCTACCCCGACTGGAAAATGCCTGTAACAGCCCACCGCCTTTGAAATCACACAGGACGATCGAAAGATCCCTGGGACTATGCTCTACCGCCAAGCTGAGAAGAAACGTCAACAGAAACTCACTTTTCCCACTGCCGGTCATACCACATAACAACCCATGCGGTCCATCTGCGGCATCATGCATATCAAGATAAATGTTTCTTCCTTCTTCATCCATGCCACATACGGCTTTTAACCCCTTTTCCAGCACAGCATTCTCCCACCTTTTACGAATCATCAAGTCCTCACCGGTACGACAACCGTACATTGCTAAGAACGAAGCTGTTTTTTCCATATAAGGACCACGTTTGCCAACAGCCAATATCGCAATTGCCATTTCCAGATCTTCATTCGTTGCAAGATCAGGAGTAAAACTCACACGCTTATGCTCCTTCCGTCTCCACATGATCCCTTTACCGCTTTCATATGCACATACGACACCGGCCCGTTGCTCAAAATACATATGTTTGCTAAAAACGATCACAGTCTCTTCATCCCCCACCACTGGGATCGTTTCCCCAAAGCACAATACCAGATCGTAATGTGATGAATGACCCGCATATTCCGCCGCATCATATACATGTTGTATATGTGGCACTTTATCAGCCGAAAATGGAACCGGTCCGTCACATATCACCGCCACCGCCATATCCGCAGCACGATGAGATAAAAACAAAGACATGAGCACCGCATTTCGAAACTGCCCCGTTTCATCAATGCATACCGAACAACTTCCGGAAGAAATATTCAATAATAACGGATCGTTTTGAACGATCTCATGATCAAGAGCCGGAACGATATATTTCTCGGCACATACCCCTATCCTTATTGCATAATGATCTGTATCATACAGATCGAGACACTCCACGCATCCCTCTTTTGCCCTATCCAATAGAACGGCCGGCTGAAGAAACACATTTTCCCGTATCATATGGCGTTCTTGAGCGAGCTCCTCTGCCTTATGTTTCAACTGTTCTATATGATCTGCATAATCTTTTTTAGCATCTTTTACCTTGCAATGTTCTCGAAAACGTTCCATACAATATTGCAAAGGCATCAAAACGACCGCCACCACAAGCATGACCAATGGCATGAGAACAGATGGCAACACCGTCTCAAAAGACCAATGTTCTCCACGTTTAGCAAATGTCAACAGTGAAACCGCCATTGCCGCACTTGCCATCAAGATTCCCGGCAAAATAAGAAAGATGATATTTTTGTCTTCCTTCTCATGTATCATCGGCTTAGGCGGTAACGTCAAAGCAATAACATTTCCTTCTCGCGGTGCCAACACTCTGTTGTTTTCGTGAACAGGCTTCACTCTATCCACCACGTCCACTTCACATTGTCCTAACAACGGTTCCAAATGTACAAATGTTCCGGGCATCGTGTTGATCGTCAAAAAATCATCATGAAAGACGATCTTTCTTCCGAGGATCATGATGATATCCATGTTGCTGAGTTCTTTCTCATCATATTGCACCCCATTGATATACATATGTGCTGCCATACTGATGATCCGGCGCCGGATAGGATCGATCCGGACCGTCCCTTTCATATCCCGGATCTCGATCTCCCCGCCACTTCCGATCATTACCGCATGATCAAGTCTATATACACGAAATATGTCATATCCGGTCATCATTTCATATACGACCAACTTGGCACTAAGATCATGGCAAACAAGTGTATATGTCGTTACGCCATCATCTATCTCCTTATTACAGCATTCGATCTCCCTGGGCAGACGCAGATGATAGACATCACGAACACGAATCAGTTGCACCTCCATACCCAACACCTTGATTCCACAACGGATATCCTCGGTATAGATCTCCTCTACAGTGTTCCCCTCATATTTCAGAATGATCATATGTCCTTCTCCATGGCCACAAAAACACTGCAATATACCCGATACTTTCCATCTGATGTAGAAACTTTAACCTTTGTAGCACCGGGCTTAAGCGCACAGATCACACCATCATCATCGATCGATACGATATCCGTATCATAGGCACAAAAAGAAAGATCGTCTTTCTTATACCCATATGGCAAAGAGAGTATCTGCAATGTAGATATATCCCCTACATGCATTGCTTTGGCATATGCATCTATCTCCAATCGATCGGTCTGAACATCATCGGAAGCACGTTTGAATGCTTTTCTGTCAAATCTTGTACACCTCTCAACGACCTCAAAATTTTCCATATGTACCTTACCACCCGGGAAGATCGACGCATTTTCGCTATTCAAAAGATGCAGGATCGTACTGAATCCAATACGATTTAAAACAGTACCACGAGAATTGATCAATACATTTAAGATCCAATATGCATTCACATCCGCACAAACCAAAAGATCAGGCATGTCCCTCGTCAGCTCATCCGCAATATCATACGGAATGTCTTCTTCCCTTACTTTTCGACCATCCTCGGTATAGATATTGAAGAAGGTATGTAGATACGCTTTGGCCCCGGTCTCCAATCCCACATCCATCAAAGATTTGTTCATGAAATCAAAAGCAAATTTCAAAACACCTGTAAATGCGGTATTGGCTCGTATCTTTGCCTCCTCATCATGTTTAAATTCATGAATCGTACGAATCTTTTCATTTCTGATCTCCAAACCTGCTGTATGGTCCTGCGACAAAGTCAATTCTGCACGCCCTCCGGCATAGATCCTAAGAGACAGCTTTGCTTTGAGCGTTAATAAACTCGTCCCTTCTATGGGTACCCTAAACGTACACAGCGGTACTTCGATCGGTTCCTCACTCATATTTGAAAACATATCTTTCATGGAAGCGAGACAATGTTCAGGATCCAGTTTAGAAAGATCACCATACACTTTTTTATAACTTTCCATATTGACGCCAAGATCTTCTTCCGTATGACAAGATACTTTAAAGAACGCCCCCTTCATTAAATCTTTTGAAGAATGCCATTTGTATTTGACTTTGATGCCGTTTAACTGCAAAGAAGCATATAGATCTTCACCATGTTCTAAGGTACGTCGGACATCCACAGCCAATATGCGGGATCCTACATTCAAAGTGATATCAAACCCATGCTTGTGGATCGTCGTCTCACGTAATTGAAAAGATGATGGGGCAGCGGTCACACCATTTTCCTCATCATCTATGATCTCCACTTTAGAAAGATCGATCTCACTCTCACCGCTGATATCCATCTCCTCGGTATAGAGCAACGGATCCGCCACTTCAACATTCGCAGCGATCTTATCAGTCGTATGGACGTCTTTTATCTCATATAACAAAGTCCTGCCATTTCCATCGATCCATTGCACCAAGTCCCCTTTGACAATATCAGACGAGATATCGAATACAGCCTGTTCACTTACCGGATCAAACGTTTCCGGCTGAATGCTTTTGATCGCAATATCTTCTCTCAAAATAACTTCTTCTTTTTGAATAAGATTCGGATCATTCAATATTTCTATGCTTTTTGACAAAATATCCTTTGCTTGTTCTTCTGTTAATATCTCCTTGGGATCGATCTTACCGTTCTTATCACACACCAGTAATCCCAAAGAAGCGATCGTCATGATCTGCTCTTTATATATGCTGTCAGTGATGCCTCTGACATCATAAGCGATCGGCTCTTGATCAAGTAGATTACAAATAAGGTAAGCTGCTGTTTCTGTTGTCAAAGGTTTTGCAAGATCAACTTCCGTCTCATCCTTCAAAATCCCAAAAGAAACCGCATCTACCACCGCTTGCTCATAGGCATTCTTATCAGAAGACGGAGAAGAAGACGAAATACCGCCTTCTTCCACCATCATAGCCAACCACTTCCCTGTTTCTATTGTAGAAACATATTTCGCACATCCGGAAGCAGCCACCAGAGCACAGCAAAGGATCACATAACTAAACCTGCAACTCTTCCGCATTGTTCACGATCGTCTCTTCCAAAGACTCATAGTTGGAAGCAGTCATATCAAGAAACTGTGAATAGGCATCGATCACAGTCTTCTGTTCATCAAAACGCCGTGAAAAAAGATCAAACCGTTCCCTGATCTTAGTTCCACCATCCGAGATCCAACATGCGTCCAGCATATGCATATCCTGCTTCATAGCTTGTAAACGATCATAGATCTCACTGCTCAGTGATGCGATCTTCAACGAATACTCTCTCACTTCCTCCGGTGAGATCTGAATGTCATCCATCATTTCGCCTCCTATCTAACAAGACCGGCTGCACATGCAGCAATCTCTTCTTGTGTACTACGATACGCATTTGCACTGTTTTTCAAAAAATCCGCATACTGTGAACAAAGCACGGACATCCCACGAAGATCTCCTTCATATTTCTGAATCTCTTCTGTAAAAGCAGCATTGTCTTTACCACGCCAAGATGCCTGCATAGCATCCACAAGACTGTACAATTCATTAATGCATCGTTCATATTCCGAACGTTCCTCCAGCATACGCTCAGCACAAACTTCCAGCTGTCGGGGATCAACTTTAATATGTCTCATCTCACATATCTCCTTTCTGCTATCTGTATTAAGCCAAAACCGGTGTATTCCTCACTGAATTCTTTCTTTCGAGCACAGATTGAGCAGGCATTGATCTATAAGACTTCTATTAATATAGCCGGCATATTAAAAAGACCGTTCCAATACGGAAACGGTCTATTGGTTTAAAGTATTTTATTCAGCACTTTTATCATCATTCTTATGGATCTCAGCAATGATGGCATCAATATGTTTACCCTGTTCCATCGTCTCATCGATCACAAAAGACAACTCCGGTGTACGTCTGATATCCAAACGTTTGGACAATTCCGTGCGGATATATCCTTTTGCACGATTCAATGCTTTCAGCCCGGCAGTCGCTCTTTCCTGCTTACCAAGGAAAGAACAGAAGACCTTTGCATAACTATGGTCATTGGAAACATGAACATCAGTGATCGTAACAAATCCGACATTGGGATCTTTCAGGGAAAACTGAACGATATCACTGACATTCTTACGAATAATGCCTTCAAGCCTTCTCTGTTTTACACTCGGCATACTTATTCACCTTCTACCTGCTGTTCCTCAAATGCTTCCAGAGTATCTCCGACCTTGATATCGTTATAATTCTCGATCGTAATACCGCACTCATAGCCGGTAGTAACTTCCTTGGCATCATCCTTGAATCTCTTCAAAGACTTAAGCTTACCTGTATAAATAACGATACCTTCACGGATCAAACGAACTCCACAAGTATTTGTCAACTTGCCGTCTGTGACCATGCATCCGCCAATCGTACCAATGCGAGAAACCTTATAAGTCTGTCGAATCTCAGCCTGACCAATGACTACTTCTTCATATACCGGTTCAAGCATACCCTTCATGGCAAGCTCCATCTCTTCTGTTGCCTTATAGATGATGTTATGCAAACGAATCTGGACATTTGCCTCTTCCGCCTTCTTACGAATATTGGCATCCGGTCTTACATTAAAGCCGATGATCATGGCATGGGAAGCACTTGCCAACATAATATCGGATTCTGAGATCGCACCGGCTGTGGAATGAATGACATTGACCTTAACGCCCTTTACATCCAGCTTTTCCATAGAACTCTTAACGGCTTCCGCAGAACCCTGAACATCTGCCTTGATGATGATCGGGATCTCCTTGATCTCACCACTGTCGATCTGATCGGCCAGATCTTCCAAAGACATAACAGATGTCTTTCTGCGATCAGCTTCGATCTTTCTTCTCTTTCTACGATCGGCAACAGCACGGGCATCCTTTTCATCTTCATAAGAACGGAACAGATCACCGGCCGCAGGAACATCATTCAAACCGATCACTTCCACAGGTGCACTCGGTCCTGCCGACATCAGTTCTCTGCCATTTTCATCTGTCATACGACGGATCTTACCAAAGCATGTACCGACAACAACAGGTTCGCCATGATGTAATGTACCGTTTTGAACAAGTAATGTTGCGACCGGACCTCTGCCTTTATCAAGCTTTGCCTCGATCACTGTACCGGATGCGATCTGATGTGCATTGGCCTTTAATTCCTTGACATCGGCAACCGTCAGGATCGTCTCCAACAATTCATCGATACCGTCACCATTACGGGCACTCGTACGAACAAAGATCGTATCGCCGCCCCACTCTTCCGGCATAACTTCATGCTCTGCCATTTCTTGCATGACACGATCCGGATTGGCATCCGGCTTATCACACTTGTTAACGGCAACAATGATCGGAACTTCCGCTGCCTTGGCATGATCGATAGCCTCCAATGTCTGAGGCATGACACCGTCATCTGCCGCAACGACGATGACCGCAATATCCGTAACACTTGCACCACGGGCACGCATCGCTGTAAACGCTTCGTGACCCGGAGTATCCAAGAATGTGATCTTTCTACCATCGAGATCGACCTGATATGCACCGATAGCCTGTGTAATTCCACCTGCTTCACCTGCCGCAACACGACTGGAACGGATCTTATCAAGCAATGTTGTCTTACCATGGTCAACATGACCCATGATCGTAACGATAGGAGGTCTCTCCTGCAGAAGATCCGGATCATTGTCCAAATCAACTTCCAACGAATCCTCTTCTCTTTCCTTTACCTTTGTGGCTTCAATGTCATAGCCGATACATACAAGCTCGACCGTTTCATCTTCAAGCGGAGAGTTGATCGTAACCATCTTGCCTTCCATGAACAAAGACTTGATGATATCAGATGCCTGTCTACCTACTTTTTCGGCCAGTTCACCGACAGTGATGCCTTCTGTATATGTAATCGCCTTGATATCCGGCACCTGCTGTCTTCTCGGCTGGAAATTATTGTTATTGGAACGATTGCCGTTATTACGCTTATTCTGCGGCTTTCGCTTATTGTTGTTTTTCTTCTTCTGCATATTATACCTCCTACTCACTATCACAGAGACAAGTGTCTCACACAAGTTTCTATAAAGATCCCTTCCTTCCAGGCTTGCTCACGATCATATGGATCTCAGTATCTCTTCATAGAAAGATTCGGGGATCTCCACACCAAGTGCGCTCCTCAAAGAACCCTTCTTGCGGGCAACTGCCACAGCAGCCGGATCCTTTTTCAAATAAGCACCATGCCCATTCGTGCGCCCGGTCAGATCCACTTTCAATTCACCTTCCGGTGTGCGTACGACACGAAGAAGATCCTTCTTGGGAAGGGATTCTCCGGTCGCCACACATCTTCGCATAGGAATCTTCTTAGGCATCAGTTTTCCTCATCATCGTAGTAGTCATCGTAATCATCGAATTCCTCGTCAATGCCGAGCTCACGATCCTCTTCTGCCTGTCTTTGAGCTTCGATCTCTTCAAGCTCTTCTTCCGTGTAAAGCGGTGCCTGCTGAGAAGATGCAAGCTTTTCCTTGATCTGTCTCTCCAGCTCCTTATTGTCGATCTTGTAGTTATCTTCTGTATCGGACTTCTTCTTTCTCTTTCTGGACTTAAAGTCCTGCTTTGGCTTTGTTGTTGTATCCGTCAATTTTTCAAACTTAGACACATATGTATTCTTTTCAGCCATAGATTCCAAATCAGCATGTTTATGTTTCACAGGTGTTTTCTTTTCATCCTCCACATTTTCATTCAATTCATCTGTCTCTGTTTCGACAACCTCTTCTGCCACATCTTCTACAGAAGCATCTTCTTCATCCGAAACAACATCCTGTTCTTCGGCAAGCGGTGTTTCCTTTTCGACAGTGTTCTCCATCGCCATATCCGTAATGATCTTCTCAGATACAGCTTCCTGCATCTCTTCCGGAATAAAGCCGTCTTCTTCCATTTCCACTTCCGGCTGATCGGCCTTTTTCTCTTCGAGAGCCTGGATCGCCGCAAGTCTCTTCTCTTCAGCAACCTTAGCTTCTTCTTCCATACGTTCGATCTCACGACGAGCAGCTTCTTTACGATAAACTTCCTTCTTGAGCTCTGCTTCTTCCAGCATCTGATCGTAATCAAAACCTGCTTCTTCAAGTTCCTCACGTGTCTTGATATCGATCTTTCTATCTGTCAACTTAACAGCCAAGCGAGCATTCTTACCACGCTTACCGATAGCCAAGGACAACTGATCCTGATCGACCACAACGATCAATGTATGATCGTCACGCCCCGGCAAGACAGCCTGGATCTCAGCCGGTGCCAAAGCATTGCGAACAAGCTCTGTAATATCATCGGACCACTGGAAGATATCGATCTTCTCACCCTTCAACTCATTGATGATCTCCTGTACACGGGAACCTCTGGGACCGATACAAGCACCGATCGCATCAACATCCGGATTATGACTCATGACCGCCATCTTTGTACGATCACCGGCATCACGGGCAATCGCCTTGATCTCTACTGTACCGTTGAAGATCTCCGGAACTTCCTTCTCGAACAATCTCTTAACGAGCATCGGATCGGCACGGGAGACCGTTACCTGAGATTCTTTTGTGTCCTTGGATACGTTGGTGATCACCACACGGATCTGCTGCCCTTCCACAAGTCTCTCCTGCGGGATCTGCTGATATGCCGGCATAACAGCGGTCGTACGGCCAAGATTGACAAGAACGAAGCGATCCTTGACAGATTCCACAACACCCAAGACCATCTCATCCTTCTGATCGATATACTCATTGTATACAGCGATCTTTTCAGCTTCTCTGATCTTCTGTCTCATGACGTTCTTTGTAAGTGTGGCAGCTGCACGTGAGAAAGTCGGGACCTCGATCTGACGTGTTACGATACCATCCAACTCAGCATTGGGATCCAACTGCTTTGCATCCTCCAAAGAGATCTCCAACTCATCGTCTTCAACATCTTCCACAACACGATAATTCTGGAACAACTCGATCGTCTTTGTCTTTTTGTTTACTTCAGCATAGACATCGATATCCTGAAGTTCTGCCTCTTTTTTATATGCTTTGGCCAATGCTTCGCAAAGTGCATCCATGACGATATCCGCCGGAATATTGTGCGCTTCCACGATAGCACCCATCGCTTTGATCATATCCTTATACTTCAATTCCATGTTAATCTCCTTAAAACTTCACCGCCATGCGTATAAAAGCGATGTTATCTTTTGTAAATTCCATCTTGCGCACAACAGCCTTATCACGGTAGGAAAGAACGACCACACCATTTTCGACCGATACGATCTCACCTGTGACCTCCGTCATACCCTTGACCGCTTCCTTCAATTCCACATAAACGTATGCTCCTTGCATCCCATCCAGTTCACCAAGATCCTTGATCTCACGTTCAGCCCCGGGACTGCATACATCCAATGTATACTCACACTGGATCGGATCCTCACGATCCAGCACTTCACTGATCTTGTCGCTGACCAACGCACATGTATCCAGATCGATTGAACCGTCATTACGGGTGATCGAGATCTCGAGAGTATGTTCATCAGCACGCCATACGATCTCATAGAGCCTGATCCCTTCCGCTTCCAGGACAGGTCTCAACATTGCTTCCAGCTTTTGTGTAATTTCCATATTCCTCCGTAACAATAATGAAGGAGTGCTCTCGCACTCCTTTGTTCACATAAATGATAATACCCTATAAAAACCGCTGTTACAAGCCTTTTTCTATGATTCGCAAGGAAACATCCGTGCAGCGGCGACCGCTGCACGCCATCTTGCATAGCAATCGTTTGCATCTTCTTGCGTCATTTGAGGATGATAGCACGTCAGTTCCTTCTCCGTCTTTCTAAAATCATCCATCGTCCAAAATCCACAGCCAAGCCCGGCAAGCCTTGCCGCCCCAAGTGCGGTCGTCTCCACAAGCTGCGGTCGCATGATATCACACTGCAACAGATCCGATTGAAATTGCATCATGTAATTATTACGTGATGCACCTCCATCTACTTTCAATGAAGAGATATTTGCCCCGGAATCCTGCTCCATAGCACTCAAAACATCTCTTGTCTGGTAACACAGCGAATCCAACGTCGCTTTGGTGATATCCTCACGTGTTGTGCCTCGCGTAATGCCAAACAACGCACCACGACAGCGATCATCCCAATACGGTGCACCAAGACCGGTAAAAGCCGGCACAAGCATCAGTCCCGTATCCGCTTTAGCATTCAAAGCCATCTCCTCACTATCGCTGGATGACGCAAAAAATTTCATCTCATCTCGCAACCACTGGATCGCACTGCCGGCCACAAACACCGAGCCTTCCAACGCATAATATACTTTACCATTCAATCCCCATGCAATCGTAGTGATCAGACCGTTCTTGGATATGCGAGCCTCCTCACCGGTATTCATAAGCAAAAAGCAACCCGTGCCATATGTGTTTTTGGCATCTCCCGCATCAAAACAACTTTGTCCGAACAATGCCGCCTGTTGATCCCCGGCCACACCGGTCACAGGCACAGAAGAACCAAAGAAATGATATGGTGCAGTATAAGCAAATACCCCACTGTTTTCCTTTACCTCCGGCAACATATTCATAGGAATACCGAATATATGACATAATTCCTCATCCCATTTCTTTTCATGAATGTTAAAGAGCATGGTCCTGGACGCATTGGAATAATCCGTCACATGCACTTTCTGCCCGGAGAGACAATAGATCAACCAAGAATCGATCGTTCCGGCATACAATCTTCCTGCCTCAGCATCTTCCTTCGCCCCTTCCACATGATCCAATATCCAACGGATCTTAGAAGCGGAAAAGTACGGATCAATCGGAAGACCTGTCTTGGCACGGACTTTCTCTTCCAATCCCAACGCCTTCCAGCCATCGGAGATATCCGCTGTTTGCCGTGACTGCCATACGATCGCATTACAGATCGGAAGGCCTGTTTCCTTGTTCCAGACGACCGTTGTTTCTCTTTGATTGGTAATGCCGATCCCGGCAACTTCATCCGGTCTTGCTTTAGCCTGTTGCATACAAGATGCCATGCATGAAAGCACCGAAAGCCAGATCTCATTTGCATCATGTTCCACCCATCCCGGATGTCGAAATATTTGTGTGAACTCTTTCTGAGCACTAGCTGCGATCTTTCCTTCATGATCAAATAAGATCGCCCGCGAACTTGTCGTCCCCTGATCAATAGCCATTATGTATTTTTTCATGTTGTTCCAACTCCTGATTATATTATGTGTTTCCCCAATGTATTTTACAATCCTAAAAAAGCAGTATCTTGTGATACTGCTGACAGACATATATTCCGGCATAGAAAAATGAAGTACGAAAGTAAAGAAGGTAATAGCCGGATATCTCATGCCCGTCTTTATCATAGCAAAAGTCCTGTCACAAAAAGATGTCTACTATGCATCATTTATGTGTTTTTCATCATGCCTGAAGCTTCCATCTTCCTTCCTCATCCTGCATGATCACATTCTGATCTCGCAGGCAGTCAAGAATGGCATGCAACTCTTCTGACGATACATTCATCTCGTTTTGTAGGCATACTTCATCGGCAGTGATCTTTTCCGTAAGATACTGGATCACAAATGCCATTTGTCCATTGCGAATATTACGGGTGATCTGTACGGGAAGTGCGGGAGGATCTTGCTTATGTCTGCTCATGGAGAAAACAAAGACCGTCTGATCGGGATCATACAACTGCTTGATCTCAGGATCGGTAAAGCCATGCTTTCTGGCGATCGATGCGATCTCCGGAATTCCACTACCTTGACCACTACCTTTGCCAATCTCGGCAAATAGTCTGGTCATGGCACTGTTTCTGGGATCGGAACTACCACCGGTCGTGGCTGTACGTAATGTTATACGTAACGGACCCGGATTGGCAAAAACAAAACGATCGGATGCCAGCTCGACAAAGATGCCGCATTCGCCGTCATAGTCCGCATTGACAAGACAATTCAACAAAGCTTCTTTTGCCGCATCGCAAATATCCTCCGCTACCTCCCACCGGTTTATCTCATGACAGACCGTCTCATAATAATCGAAAATGTTCAAAGCAAGAGGAGCATGCCCTTCTGTCGCATCATGAACGGCATACGAAGGAAATGCTTTTGTGATAGCGTCATATTTTCCAAACATCAATAAACCGGCGGCCGTAGGATGCAGTATACCGTTCTTATCACGCCTTGCCGCATACAAACTTTCCAACAATTCACAGTCACTCAAGCAACGACTTTCAGCCCCCGGCTTTTCATAGGAAAGAAGACTTCTGTAATGCAAAAATGTATGTATATTCAAATCATTCATACCGGCGTCATCGATCACCCTAAGATCTCGCGAGCCCCGCTCAGCATCCCGCATCATTCCGGCAATCTCGGCATCGGTGCAACGATAGTCACCTTCTCCACTACGACGATATGTTTCCGACAAATGTCCGTTGATATACACCGGGCGTTGCAGACGATCGGCCTGCGGAACATTGATACATATCATCCTCTTTCCCTCGGTTTCATGGATAAACACATCACTACGCGAAAGTATATTCGTATTGGTCTTGCGACGATCATTCACTTTTTCCCAGAACAATTCCACCATTCTGTATGGATCTGGCAGATCTATGACATGTAGGGAATGATCTTTATATTCTTCTACCCCAAGTAAGATCACCCCTCCCAAAGTATTGGCAAAAGCAGAATATGTTTCCCATATGCTCTCAGGCAATCCACCAAGTGCCTTTTTGGCTTCGATCCTGTTGTTCTCCCTGTACATTCCTATATGTTTGAGATCGATCATATATACCTCCAATCAAAAGGGGGCCATGGCCCCCTTTATTACTATCTGTTTTCTTCCTCACGCTTTCTTCTGATCTCAGCCTGTGCTGCCGCAAGACGTGCGATCGGTACGCGGTAAGGAGAACAGCTGACATAGTCCAATCCCACACGATTGAAGAATTCAATGGAACTCGGATCACCACCATGTTCTCCGCAAACACCAAGATGGATATCGGGTCTTGTCTTTCTACCCCTCTCCACTGCCATTTCGATCAGCTGTCCGACACCGGACTGATCGACATGTGCAAACGGATCGAAATCATAAATATGCTTGTTGTAATACGCATCCAAGAACTTTCCGGCATCGTCTCTTGAGAAACCGAATGTCATCTGTGTCAGATCGTTCGTGCCAAAGCTGAAGAATTCCGCCGTCTCAGCAAGCTTATCTGCGAGTAATGCCGCACGCGGGATCTCGATCATCGTACCTACTTTGTAGGAAACCTTCACATCACTCTCAGCCAAAACACGCTCTGCAGTATCTTTGACAACTCTGGCCACATATTCCAATTCCTTCGGTTCACCGACAAGCGGGATCATGATCTCCGGTACAACATTCCACTCCGGATGTCGTGTCTTAACGGCAATGGCAGCTTTGATGATTGCTCCGGCCTGCATCACACCGATCTCCGGATATGTCACATCCAAACGGCAACCTCTGTGACCCATCATCGGATTGAATTCCTTCAGATCAGCAGCGGCCGCTTCCACATCTTCCACCTTGATGCCAAGCGATTCTGCAACATCCCGTGCCTCAGCATCGGTCTTAGGCAAAAACTCATGCAACGGCGGATCCAACAAACGGATCGTTACGGAACGGCCACCCAAGGCCTCGAAGATGCCTTCAAAGTCTTCCTTCTGATACGGTTCCAATACATCCAAAGCAACCTTACGTTGTTCCGTATTTTCAGCAACACACAACATCCGGATTGCCTTGATCCTTTCCGCACTCTTGAAGAACATATGTTCCGTACGGACAAGGCCAACGCCTTCCGCACCGAATTCCACCGCCCGCTTTGCGTCCTCCGGTGTATCGGCATTTGTTCTGATATGAAGACGTCTTCTTTCATCCGCCCAGTTCATGAATTTAGCAAAATTCCCGGAGATCGTAGCCGGAACCGTCTTTACCGTACCATGGTAGATATTTCCAGTCGTACCATCGACTGAAATAATGTCTCCTTCATGATATGTCACGCCGTTAACGCTCATGCAATGCTCTTCTTCATTGACACGGATCTCACCACATCCACATACACAGCATGCCCCCATGCCTCTGGCAACGACCGCCGCATGAGATGTCATACCACCACGAACTGTAACGATGGCCTGTGCTGCCGCCATGCCCTTGATATCTTCCGGAGAAGTCTCCAACCGAATAAGGACGACCTTTCTGCCTTCCTCAGCAGCTTTCTCCGCCTCCTCAGCCGTAAAGACGATCTCACCCGCCCCGGCTCCCGGCGCTGCCGCAAGACCCTTGGCAATGATGTCACCCTTCTTGGCCTTGAGATCATTTTGATCAAACTGTGGATGCAAAAGATCGTCCAACTGCTTTGGCTCCACCATCAACAATGCTTGATCAACGGATACCAATCCTTCATCCACCATATCAACGGCGATCTTCAATGCCGCATTGGCTGTTCTCTTACCGTTTCTGGTCTGCAACATATACAACTTGCCATGCTCGATCGTAAATTCCATATCCTGCATATCGTGATAATGCTTCTCAAGACTGGAGGAGATCCGCACAAATTCGTGATATGCTTCCGGCATGAGCTTCTCCAGATCGGAGATCGGAGACGGTGTACGAATGCCGGCAACGACATCCTCACCCTGAGCGTTAAGAAGGAACTCTCCAAACAGTTTCTTTTCACCTGTGGCCGGGTCTCTTGTAAATGCCACACCTGTACCACAATCCATTCCCATATTACCGAATACCATCTCCATGACATTAACAGCCGTACCCCAGCTATTTGGAATAGCATTCATCTTTCGATAATAGATCGCCCTGTCATTGTTCCAAGAACGGAAGACAGCCATAATCGAACGATGTAACTGCTCTCTGGCATCCTGTGGAAAATCTTCATGTAATGCGTTCTTATAAAGATCCTTGAAACGCGCAGTCAATTCCTCCATATCGGACGCATCCAGATCGATATCAAGCTTGACACCCTTGCGCTCTTTGATCTCATCAATTATCTTTTCAAATTCCGATTTCGGAAGTCCCATGACAACATCGGAAAACATTTGGATGAAGCGGCGGTAAGAATCATATGCAAATCTCTTATTATTTGTTGCGGATTCCACAGCCTTCACGACATCATCGTTCATACCGAGATTAAGGATCGTATCCATCATACCGGGCATAGAAGCACGTGCGCCGGAACGAACAGACACAAGCAACGGATCTGTAGTAGAACCAAGTTTCTTACCTGTTGTCTGCTCCAGCCAGTCCACGTGTTCATCGATCTGATCCATGATCTCCTTACTGATCTTTTTTCCATCGTAGTAATACTTCATGCATGCTTCTGTGGTAATGGTGAATCCTTCCGGAACCGGCAGGTCGAGAGATTTCATCTCGGCAAGATTGGCTCCTTTTCCACCAAGAAGTTCACGCATATTTGCGTTGCCTTCCGCAAACTTGTAAACATATTTATTATTATTCATAAAGCCTCCTGATTATCTGTTAACTGCATTATATGACACTGTCAGAGGTAACTCAACCAAAATATGCAAACGCTTTCATCTTTTTTGGAGATATCATTTACTTATGAAGATACATAATGAAAAGCGCGATCATACGACCGTGCTCCCACTGATCAGGCAAAGTGCCTATCCAAATATGCAATGATCTTATCGAAATATCCCTCCTGAACATCAGCGGCTGTCATCAACTGCTTATCTCCTCCGCAAGCATAATAATTATCGAACAGCATGCTTTCCGGAACAAACTCCGTCGGAGTGCCCTGTACAAACAGCATCGGCACGCAAGCCTGTTTCAGCTGTCTCGCCGTAGAAATATCATTTATGGAAAAATGAAGCTTTTGACGAATAATGAGATCCAAACCAGGCAATACATATTTACCGTCCGCTTTCATGGCTTTGGTAATGCCAAGACGAAGCACATCCTTGATCTCATTGAATCCGCCTTCTTCGATCGCACATATGACATTAGAAGGCAAATAGTCACCAACCGCATTCATTACAGCAGCCCCACCTATACTGATGCCGAACAACGCAACTTTTGCGTCTCGATCACGATTCACAAGATAATTTACCCAGCTTACGGCATCATAATGTTCTGACCAACCAAGTGTTGTATATCTACCGTCACTCTTTCCGCATCCGCGCGGATCTGCCGCCAAAACATTATATCCGGCATGATCAAGCTCATAGAGATAATCCAAAAGATTATGATCGTAGCAGCCGGGGCCAAACAGCAACAATACCCAATTATGTGCATCCGGATGATTCTCCATGCACAAAGCATGAAGCTTCAAGCCATCAAAAGAATCGATATACGCATCCTCCACCGCACTGTGTTCATACCACTCTGTCTTTTCAGAGTCTGTAAATGTAAGAAATGCTGTACCGCCACATCCGGAATACAAAGATGAATGCTGTAGATCGAATGCTTCACGGAAGACATATGCACTGATGCCGGCATATGCTGCGGCACCGGTGGCTGCCACCGTGCCGATCACCTTCAATAATGTATGATTTTTCTTTTCGCTCTTATCGCTCATAGCACAAGTCCCTTTCTCAATATATACTGTCTGCATTATAACACTCACATAGATCACTTTATCTTACAAAGAAGCATATTTGTCGGTTGGGCGATGACAAAAAAGCAGGTCATGATGACCTGCTTACAAAACTCATTTTGTCAAAACAGCAATACGGGCAGTAATGACATCATACTGCTTGCGATATGCATCCTGCTTCTTTTTCTCAGCTTCGATCTTGGCTTCCGGTGCCTTAGCCAAAAAACCTTTATTGGAGAGGATACCTTCCGAACGCTTCAATTCGCCTTCCAGTCTCTTCTTCTCAGCTTCCAGCTTTTTCAACTCCTCGGCAGGATCGGACAACTCTGAACTCGGGATGTATACAGATCCACTGTATACTGTCTCTACCGCCAGATCACCACCCAGTTCTTCTTTCCATTCTGTCTTTGCCATTTTCAGCAACATAGCCGCAAGATTTGCGTCCGGCTTAACGATATTACCATTAAGATCCTTTACCATACATGTCAAAGGTGCACTAGGCTTCAGATCATTGGCAACTTTGACTTCACGGATCTTCTGGATCATGGAGATCAATCTTTCCATACCTTCGATATCGCAATCGGAAAGATTCTTGATCTCTTCCGGCCAAGTTTCAAGGTTGATGGATTCCTTGCAGTGCGGCATTGTGAGGTAGATCTCTTCCGTTACAAACGGCATGAACGGATGCAACAATCTTACAATATTATTGAGCATTACGAGCAATGTGGACTGCGCTGCCTTGCGTACTGTCTCATCTTCGGAATTCAAAGAAGATTTGCAAAGCTCAACATACCAGCTGCAGAAGTCGTTCCACACGAAGGAATACAACTCATTTCCAACCAAAGCAAACTCATACTTTTCCATGTTGTCTGTCACATGGCGAATCGTCATATTGAGCTTATTCAAGATCCATGCATCGGCATCGGACAAGTGTGACAGATCGATATCATCCATCGTCATTCCTTCCGGCAGATTCATCATAACGAATCGGGACGCATTCCAGATCTTGTTGATGAAGTTCCAAGCAGATTCCACTTTAGACGGGATATAGCGCATATCCTGTCCTGGTGTACTGTTTGTTGTCAAGAAGAAGCGCAACGCATCCACACCGTATTCATCGATGACCTTCATCGGATCGATACCGTTGCCTAAAGACTTGGACATCTTGCGGCCCTGCTCATCACGGATCAAGCCGTGGATCAATACATCCTTGAATGGACGATCGTTTGTGAAGTGTCTTGCCTGGAAGGCCATACGGGCAACCCAGAAGAAGATGATGTCGTATCCTGTGACCATCGTTCCTGTCGGATAGTATCTCTTGAGATCATCTGTGTCATCAGGCCAACCAAGTGTGGCAAACGGCCACAATGCACTGGAGAACCATGTATCCAATACATCTTCATCCTGCGTCCAGTTCTCCGGATCCTTAGGATCTTCTTCTCCTACATATGTCTCGCCTGTTGTCTTGTTATACCATGCCGGAATACGGTGGCCCCACCACAACTGACGGGAAATGCACCAGTCTTCAATATTCTCCAACCACTGTGTAAATGTCTTTTCAAATCTCTCCGGATAGAATGTGATCTTCTGGTCTGGATCCTGCTGATTCTTTAAAACATCCTCGGCAAGGGGCTTCATCTTGACGAACCACTGCTGGGAGAGATACGGCTCAACGACACAATGTGTTCTTTCAGAATGACCGACATTATGTGTGATCTCTTCGATCTTCACAAGATCACCGTTCTTCTCGATCTCGGCAACAACAGCATCACGTGCTTCATAACGATCCATGCCCTCATACTTGCCACAAAGAGCATTCATCGTACCATCCGGATTCATACAGATAGGCTTGTCAAGCCCATGACGCTCAGCAATGGCAAAGTCATTGGGATCGTGTGCCGGTGTACACTTCATGATGGCAGTACCGAAATCCATATCGATATAGTCATCCCCGATGATCGGAAGTTCTTGACCGTTGGCAGGGTTGATCGTATGCATGCCGATCAGATGCTTCTTTTCCTCATCATTTGGATTGACGACGATGCAAACATCACCGAACATCGTTTCCGGACGCGTTGTGGCAACATTGAACTCCTCCCCTGTCTCTACGACCTTATAGCGGAAGTAATACATTTTACCCGGATCATCTTGATAGTAAACTTCGATGTTGGAAAGTGCTGTTCTGGCTTCAGGATCCCAGTTGATGATCCTCCAACCACGATAGATCAGGCCTTCATTGTACAATGTGCAGAATACATGTCTTACGGCTTTATTAAATCCCTCATCCATCGTAAATCTCTCACGACTGTAATCCAAAGAATTACCGAGCTTAGCCCACTGCTTACGGATCGTGGAAGCATACTCTTCCTTCCATTCCCAAGCACGGTCGAGGAACTTCTCACGTCCGATGTCATAACGGGAGATCCCCTCTTTCTTTAAACGCTCATCGACCTTTGCCTGTGTGGCAATGCCGGCATGATCCATACCCGGAAGATATAGCATATCAAAGCCCTTCATTCTCTTATAACGGGCAATAATATCCTGTAATGTGTTGTCCCATGCATGTCCGATATGAAGAATACCTGTGACATTCGGCGGCGGGATCACGATCGTAAACGGATCCTTGGACTTGTCGCCGGCAGTGAAATAGCCCTTTTCGAGCCAGTGATCATAACGCCCTTCTTCAACAGCCTTATGATCGTACTTAGCAGCCAAATTCTTTTCCATAACTCCTCCTGAACAATATAAAAGCGTCCTATTGCAAGGACGCTGAACAAACGTGGTACCACCCGGCTTACTTCTCAAATTGCTTAACGCGCACATACGGGTCTGCTTACTCAAATGTTCACCAGACCGGCTGACAGACGACTTCAAACAGTATATGTATCCGCTTTTCACCAACTGCAGACTCTCTTTTTTACACCTTGACCGTCTTACTGCTCCTGCCAATAGCTATGAATCGATTATACAACTTAGATGTTATTTTTCAACACGAAACTGATTTAAGAACCACCTGACCATATTATGAGCAGCAATATATTTCGTTAAAAATGCAGCTACCATAAGGACAATAAGTCCAAATACCAGCTTAATGTACATGTTGAATTGAAACAGTCTCAGTACAGCATTGAGGATCATCAACATGAATCCGGCAGTGCATATATATACAACTGTATTTAATCCAAAATACTGCCACTCGCGCATGCAAAGCTCTCTTGTACGCTTTTTTCTCTTCACGATATGGCCCTCTTACTGAAATAACTTCCCCGGATGCATAACATGAAGATGTTCATATGCTTTATCCGTAGCGACTCTACCTCTGCTTGTACGGTTGATAAAACCGATCTGGATCAAATACGGCTCATAAACATCCTCCAATGTGGCAGATTCCTCACTGATCGCATTGGCCAATGACTCCAGCCCGACCGGACCACCATGAAAGCGATTGATAATGCCCTCCAGATAGCGTATATCGACTTCATCAAGACCAAGTGAATCCACATGAAGACGATCCAAAGCATCCGATGCCAGTTCTTCAGTGATATTACCCTCATTCAACACCTGAGCAAAATCGCGAATGCGGCGAAGAAGACGATTGGCAATACGTGGCGTACCACGAGAGCGCATTGCCACCTCACGCACCGCCCCATCCTCGATAGATGTTCCCAATACGCGAGCAGACCGTGCCACTATATCTCCCAATTGTTCATTGTTGTAATAATCCAGTTTGGAAACAATACCGAAACGATCTCGCAACGGTGCTGAAAGATCACCTGCTCGTGTCGTTGCACCCACAAGTGTGAACGGTGGCAGATCCAACCGGACGGCATGTGCCTCCTGATCCTTGCCAACCATGACATCGATATAGAAATCTTCCATAGCCGAATACAACACTTCCTCCACTGCTTTTGGTAAGCGATGGATCTCATCGATAAATAGGATATCACCCGGCTCCAAGACCGACAGCACAGCCGCAAGATCTCCGGCTTTCTCAACCGAAGGACCGGAAACGGTCTTAACATGAGAATGCATCTCATTGGCAAGAATATAAGCTAATGTCGTCTTACCCAATCCCGGAGGACCATAAAGCAGAACATGATCCAAAGACTCATTTCTTTGCAAAGCCGCCTGGATAAAGATCTTCAAATTACTTTTCAGATCATCTTGACCAATATATTCATCCAATGTTTGCGGGCGAATGGAATCTTCATCATCACTAGCGGTTAGCTCTGCCGATAAAAGATCATTGAACTCTGTCATTCATCAACCTCCCGCACTGTTCTTCATCAGTGCTCTCAATCCGATCCGAATATATTCCTGTACAGACAGTCCCGGACTCTCAAGCATCTTATTTACAGCTTTGGCTATCTCACCCTGCTTATAACCGAAATTTTTCAGTCCCTGTGCAGCTTCTTCGATCTCCATCGGAAGATCCTTTTCCTGTGGGTTGTTCTTCTCTGTATGCACAAGCTTTCCTTTTAGGTCCAACACGATCTGACTGGCTGCTTTGGGTCCAATACCCGGCATGGATTTCAAAAATTTAACATCATCCGCCTCAACTGCGGCGATGATCCGGTCAACTTCCGCTTTGGCAAGCACTCCCATAGCCGTCTTTGGTCCCAGTCCCTTTACTGAGATCAAACGCAAGAAAAGTTCTTTTTCTTGCATCGTTTCAAAACCGTACAGCTTCATATCATTCTCTGTAACATGAAGATAGGTATATATCTTGATCTTATCGCCGATATGAACGCGATCGGTATGAGCATAAGATACCTCCCAGCCCATACCGTCACGAGCGATCACGATACTATCCTTAAAGATATCCGCAGTCTCACCGGAAATAAATGCGATCATGTCTACTCCTCATAGCCAAGGATATAACTTCCGATCATGACCTGATCGCCTGTTCTCGCACCGGCTTTGTAAAGCTCTTCTTCCAATCCCATCTCACGAACGATCTTGGAGAACTCTTCCGCCTGGTCCATATCATCAAGATCCATCTCAGCAGCAATACGATCGATCTTCTCGGAAACGACCTTCCATCTATGCTGTGCTTCCTTGACGATAAAGAAATCCGGACGCTTCGGCTTGTACTTATAAACAACTGTCTCTTCCTGAACCTGCGGAGCTTCTTTCTCTGCTGCCTTCGCCTTGTCGATTTCTTCCATAGCCGCATAAAGCACTTCTTTAAGACCCTTATGCGTCAAAGAACTGATCTCATAGACTTTGATATCCGGATATTTCTCTTTAAATTCCGCTAGATACATATCCGCATACTCATCGTCCATCTTACTCGCCACCACGATTTGTGGTTTTTCAGCCAATTCCGCATCATAGGAAACAAGCTCATGATTGATGATCTCATAATTTTCACACGGATCGCCTTGACCTGCGGACATATCGATCATATGGATCAATACACGACATCTCTTGATATGACGCAGGAACTCATGACCAAGGCCACGACCCTCGCCGGCGCCTTCGATAAGACCCGGCATATCGGCAATGACAAAACCTCTGCCATCGTCCAAAGAGACCACACCGATATTAGGATCGATCGTCGTAAATTGATATGCCGCGATCTGTGGTTTGGCATTAGTCACAACAGAAAGGAATGTGGACTTGCCGACAGACGGGAATCCGATCACGCCGCAATCCGCCAGCAATCTAAGCTCAAGCTGAAGATCCAAGCTCTCACCGATCTCACCCGGCTGTGCATACTCCGGGGCGTCATTTCTGGCAGTGGCAAAATGGTAGTTTCCAAGACCACCTTTACCACCGTGGGCAATCAGTACTTTCTGACCGGGTTCGGTAAGATCTGCAAGCAGATCCCCATTGGCTGCATTTCTGATCATTGTTCCAAGAGGAACAGGTACGATCACATCGTCCCCGGACTTACCATGCATCTTCTTGATAAGACCCGGTGCCCCGCTGCCTGCTTTGATCGTTCTTGTAAAACGTAATTTTGTCAATGTCGTTTCATTCGTATCGACCGCAAAGTAAATATCACCGCCGTTACCGCCATCACCACCGAACGGACCACCATTGGGATAAAACTTTTCACGTCTCCAAGCAACACAACCACGACCACCGTCACCGGCTTTTACATGTAATTTGATCAAATCAATAAAATCACTCATGGTTTCACCTCATTTTCTAAAAAAGCTCCTGACACAGTCAGGAGCACATATTGCAATTCTAATTAAGCTTCCTGCGGATAAACGGAAACCTGCTTCTTATCCTTGCCAAGACGCTCATACTTTACTACGCCTGCGCAAGTAGCAAACAATGTATCATCACCGCCACGCATTACATTCTTGCCCGGGAAGATTCTTGTTCCTCTCTGACGATAAATAATGGAACCGGCATTAGTGAACTCACCGTCTGCCTTCTTAGCACCGAGACGTCTACCTGCAGAGTCACGGCCGTTCTTTGTGGAAGATACACCCTTTTTACTGGCGAAGAACTGAATATCTAATGTGAACTTCATGGTTTCTACACCTCCATTTTTACTTTGATATACTTCTTATTGGCCTCTTCAACTGTTTTGAACTGGATCAATCCGGTCTTCATAACCAGCTCAGATCTTTCATCCGGAGCTGATATATTAACAGTGATGAGATTGTCAGATACTTCGATCTGACTGGATGGCACAAGCTCATCCAGAGCATTGAGCAATCCAAATGCTATGCCGCTGACTGCCGCACAAACCAGATCTTTTCCTCTCTCTGCCGATCCGGAATGTCCCGAGATCTGCAGACCTGTCAAAGAACCATTTGATTTGACAACACGGACCTGAATCATGATTAACCCTCGATTGCTTCAACGATCAGCTTTGTATACGGCTGACGATGACCCTGACGACGGCGAGTAGAACCCTTCTTTGCCTTGTACTTGAAGATTCTGATCTTCTTGGACTTACCCTGCTTTTCAACCTTGCAAGTAACCTTAGCACCTTCGACATACGGTGTGCCGATCTTTGTTGTTTCATCGCCGATCAAGCAGACCTTATCGAAGACCACCTCAGCACCGGCCTCTGCATCGATCTTTTCAACGTAGATTGCCATGCCTGCTTCTACCTTAAGCTGCTTTCCGCCTGTTTCGATAACTGCGTACATTTCTTACACCTCCTGACATTTATCATAAGACGCGCCATTAAGGAGACATATTGTCTTTGAATCCTTTTCTGAGCGGTTACAGACCTCATTCAAGAGGGCTGATAACAAAAATATTCTACCATGCAATTTTTTTTCGTCAACACAAAATCAAAAATTCACAGTAATCTTGCCGCTTTACGAGCATACTTCTTTCTTTCTCTGACTTCACAGTTTGACATCTGTGTGAAAAGATCGAAGATCCTGAGTTTTTCGGATGTAGTATAACGTTCGTTCAATTCCACTTCCACAATGATCGGATTCAAAGCATCGATAAAATCTTTCATCGATGTACCTCTGTTCTCCTCTTCGATTGCAAGCAATCTATCTGCCAATTCACTTCTAGCCATCTCAGTTACCTCAAAGGAAATCGTCCGCTTCCTTGTTTTCCGGTCTTACAATCGTGACTTCATCATTCTCCAAACATTCATTCAACATTTTCTCATAGTCGAATTGAGCTTCGAAATGCTCCGCTTTTTCAATGGATGGTTTTGTCACCGGATTCTTCGGATCGAAGATCGTGCAACAATCTTCATAAGGAAGGATGGAAGTTTCATATGTTCCGATCTTTCTTGCAAGATCGATGATCTCAACTTTGTCATAGCATACAAGCGGCCTGATCACCGGCATCTTAACAACATCATTGATGCAAACCATGGACTCAAGTGTCTGACTTGCAACCTGTCCCACACTTTCACCGGTACCGATGACAAGACAGTTATTGCCTTTGGCAACACGTTCTGCAAGACGGAACATCATACGTCTCATCAACGTAACAGCATACGGATCACCTGCTGTTTTATAGATTGCCAGCTGGATATCCGTAAAATTCAAAACATGAACTTTCATACTACCCTGATAGATGGATACCATTCCGGCCAGATCCATGACTTTCTGTTTAGCAGCTTCACTTGTATATGGCGGGGATGAGAAATGCACCGCTTCAACTTCAATGCCGCGTTTCATGATCTCATAAGCTGCAACAGGAGAATCGATACCACCGGACAACATCAACAAAGCCTTCCCGTTGATACCGGTAGGATATCCCCCGGCACCTTGGATCTTGCCACTCGTGATATATGCTGCATCGGAATGTATCTCAATGCTAATAAGCAGCTGCGGATCATGAACATCGACCTTCAAATCTGTTTCATGCAAGATCCGACCGGCAACAGCGCGATTGATCTCGTCAGAGATCATCGGAAATGTCTTATCATGACGCTTGGCCTTGATTTTGAATGTCTTCTTTCCGGACTCGCGGGCAATGGCAAGACATCTGTCCTTGATCGTTTCAATCTCCGGATCCACTTTTTCCGTGAAAGAGAAAGAAGAAATACCGAAGACTTTCTTCAATCTGTCAGCGATCTCATCGGGATCTTCATCCTGAAGCTTGATATAGATGCGGTCATATGTACGTCTGAATTCGAGATCTTTGAAATCTCTTAAAATGTGACGAATATTACGATCCAGTCTCTTAATAAAATCTTTTCTGTTTTTTCCTTTAGTGCTCAATTCTCCGAAACGGACAAGCACTGTATCATATTTCACCATAGCTCTGTGTGATCTCCTTTATAGATGCGAGGAAAAGATCGATCTCTTCCTCAGTATTGTGATATGAGAGAGAAACACGAATACAACTGTTCGCCCTCTTCTCGCTGTAACCCATCGCCAACAAAACATAACTCGGATTATAGGAACGTGAATCGCATGTACTGCGGGCCGAGACCATGAAGCCTTTGCGATTTAATGCATTTTGCATTACCTCACTGGGGATCTCCTCATAAGAAAAATTCACTGTAGATACAATGGCATCCTCCGGACTGTTGATCTCAATGCCGGGGATCTGCCTTAACCCTTGTACAAGTCTGTCTCTCATCCGCCTGATATGCTCATGATGCTTAGTGCCGTTTTCCAATGCAAGCCGCAGTGTCTTTGCAAACACAAGATCGGATATGGCATTAGCCGTACCACCGCGCAATCCAAACTCTTGTTCCCCACCATTGATGAGCGGCACAAATGGAACATGACGCTTCTTCACAAGGATCCCACTTCCTTTGAGACCTTCAAGCTTATGAGCACTAATGGAAGCCATGTCGATATTTTTCATATCGATCGGGACTTTGCCAACTGCTTGTGTCATATCCACATGCATTAAAGCATGAGAATGCTTCTTTACATATTCGGCGATCTCTGCAATAGGATTGACAGCTCCGGTCTCATTATTCACATACATGACAGAGACGATCGCCGTATCATCGGAAATTGCCTTTTTCACATCCTTGGCACACACCGAGCCATTGCTTTGCACCGGAACATATACAACATGCTTACCAAATACATTTTCAAGCTGCGCACATGCATTCATGATAGAAGAATGCTCAACATTGGTCGTCACGATTCCCGTCTTATCTGAACATGCAAATACACTGCCTTTTAATGCAGAACTGTTGGATTCACTGGAACCGGATGTAAATATCACTTCATCGGCATAAACTCCCAAAAGCCCGGCTATTGCACTCCGGGCTTTTTCAAGCATTCTGTTGATCTCCATGCCTTCGTCATACAATGATTCACTGTTGACATAATACTTTTCAAGATAAGCTTCATAAGTCTTCAGTACATCCGGATGAACGGCAGTTGTACTGGCATTGTCAAAATAGATCCTACGCACCTTTCGCATTCTCCTTGATCATATGTTCATAATTGCCGGGATGGATCTTCTCAATGGTAGAGATAGCATTCGTCAAAGCCTGCGTATATTCACCGTTTCGGAAAGCAAGCTCTGCCCGTGTCAATTCAGAATCGATGTCGGAATATGTAGAACGGTATCGATTGCCGAAGACGATCGTATTTTCCGTCATAACGACCGTACCAACAACATTATTGACATCATTATAAAGCTTGTAAATGAAGTCCAAAGCATCTTGCAGATTCAGATTGACGGCCTGAATATTAAGTGGAACTTCATGCATCAAAGACGAGAGCTTTTCGATGTATACATCTGCTTTTCTCATATCACTCTCATATTGAGCGGAAATATTCGGCAGTTTGTACTTTCTGATCTTTACCCGGATCTGATTCATAATGATTTGCAACTTCACGACCTGTTTCTTGGCTCGATCTTCATCACCACTGGCAAGCTCGATCTTATCACGCATACGCTTCAGACCGTCTGCCATATCTTCGATCTCCTGATTGAACTCCTTCAAAGAAACAAGCACACTTGTAGCAGGGATCGTATGATTGGAAACATTTTCCATTACGCGCGGCTTTTCGGCCTTCAACTTCTTCAATTCATCCTCACGCCTTGAGATATCATGATCCATGCCTTCAAGACCAAATCTCACCGAAGTCTTGCTGTAATGCTCTTTGACATAGGCAAGACTCTTTTCGACAGCCTCAAATTGCTCCTCTGTCTCAGCAGACAATGTACACAGTTTAGAGAATGCCTCCCCTTCAGAACGTACCTGATCATCCAGTTGCGTAATACGTTTCTTATATGCGTCCAGATGCTCGCGCACGCCTTTCATACAGCCGGCCTTGAGATTCTTAAGGTCATCCTTCAAAGCGATCGTAAGCGCACTGAGATTCTTATCCAACTCCACATGAGCAAGATATACTCCGTCATTACGCACTTTTGTATAGTCTTTATGGAGATTCTCAGCCATATTGGGAATAACACCACGGGCATCCTGAAGAAGACCCGGCATATTGTCGACCACATCCTCGATCTCTTGCAATGATTCCTTGATATTGGCAAGCTCTCGGTTTGCTTTTTCATAATCCGAAGAAAACATCCATTCTTCAAATGTTGAAAACATATGTTCCGTAGAGCTGATCTTCTCTTCCAAATAATCCCAACAAAAAGCAAGATCCTGAGCATGCTCCTGAGCAGCACTCTTCAAAGCACGAAACTTATTCTTATATGCAGTCGCCTGCTTACGCTGGGATGTTTCTTTTGCAAGGATCAGATCCAACATATCGTTCAACGTGGATGCACTGGATTTTGCTTCATTGATCTGATCATCCAGCTGTTCCATCAATTGTGAAGCTTTCTTCAGCTTACCGGCTGAGATAAGATCCTCCGCATCCGCAAGACGAGAAGAAATGACCGCAATATCGCCTTCGCACTTATTAAATACCTCACGGGCATCCTTGACCTTCTTGGTCGTTTCCCCATCAACTTTACCGATCGTAGCCGCTTTGCTCATCTTGAACTGAAGCGGAATGTTTCTTATCTCATTATATCTCTGCTCATACTCAGAGAGCTCATTCATATATCCCTTCGTTCTGACTTTCACGATCACGAGCCAGACGATCAAAACAACAACGATCACTGCAATCGCTGCAATTACTCTGATATCATTTAAAATGTTCAGAATCTGATTCATTTCCATTCCTCCCATCACTTTCTTTATCTTAACATAAATCACACCTGAATAATCCGAAAATAAGGAAATTACACAAATGTAAGTATATGAGAAAAAAAGAAAAAACCGCATATAGCGGTTTTCCAAGCTCTTATCTGTTGTAGAATTCGACAACGAGTGCTTCGTTGATCTCCTGGTTGAGTTCGGATCTTTCCGGAACACGAACGAATGTGCCCTTCTTGTTTTCCTTGTCAACTTCGATGAATGCCGGATTTGCAATGTTGCTTTCCAATGCTTCGGAAATGCACTTCATGCCTCTTGCATTCTCACGAACAGCAATAACATCACCTGGGTTTACCATTGCGGACGGGATGTCAAGCTTCTTGCCGTTAACTTCGATATGACCGTGGTTAACGAGCTGTCTAGCTGCCTTACGTGTTCTTGCAAAGCCCATACGGTAAACAACGTTGTCCAATCTTCTCTCGAGAAGTACGAGGAAGTTAACGCCTGCCATACCACCCATACGGGAGGCCTTTTCAAAAAGGTTGGAGAACTGACGTTCGTTCAAACCGTACATATTACGGATTCTCTGCTTTTCACGAAGCTGCAGACCATAGTTGCTGAGCTTAACGCGCTTTGTAGGTCCATGCTGACCCGGAGCATAATTTCTCTTCTTGAGCTCTTCGCCGGTCTCGAGGACAGAGAAGCTCAAGCGACGAGCCTTCTTCCAAACCGGTCCTGTGTAACGTGCCATGTTTTGTTTCCTCCTATAAATTGGCCGAGAAACAACAACAGGTGCAGATCATCAATGCCGGGTGTTATCATTAGCCTTTTCACCAATTGCAGCCGGTTACTGGGGGAACATTCAAAGATGTCAATAACGCCTTAGGCATGACTCCGCATGCTGCTATCATTTAACGCTTGCTAATCGTATCACCTGCATATTTGCAAGTCAACAGAAAAGATGGAACTAACCATGATGTTCAGCCCGCTTCACTGTTATCTGCAAGGTCTAGGACAAGATCATCGATCTTGTCCGGGCCTTCCGGATCCAATATAAGATCACGACCGTGTTTTTCCGCTTTCACTTCGACCGTTGTAGGTTCTCCAAAGCCGGCATTGGGAAGATCCTGCAAGACAAGATCCACTGCTTTTGCAACATACAGATCATCGATCGTACGACGCATCTCGTCATCAAGTAATGAATATGGTGTTGCAGTCGGACATATCGCCGTATACGATTCGTTAAAAAGCTGTAAAAGAGAGGTTCCATCCAACATATGAAATGCCTCCAATGGATGAACGGTCACCATTACAAAATCTCTATTTCCGCCTTCGACTTCATACCGAATGTTTTTATATATACCCTTGTACATACTTGCGACCGCATCTTTCGTTCTTTGTGAAACATCATCCACGCCAAGGATATTATGAATGAAGAAATCAGCATCCATCTGAATGTCCTTTTCATAACGAGCGTTGCATTCTGCTTTTGTCAAACCGAATATTTCTTCTGTTTTCTCATCGTAAATGCCATTGTATGTCAAAGCCAAATACGCATCCATGCACTCACTTAGTTTATATCCGTGAACAGCCCCACACCCGGGAAGAACAGCCAGCAACACCGCAAGTGCTGCCGGCCCAAGAAAACGACGCCCCTCGCAGCACTTGCAATGCATCACTTTGGTCACCTCAATCTGTGATAAGACCGAAAAGGAAACGTGGTCTTATCCAATCCAACAAGATCTGTTCCTGTGTTGGCACATGGCCAATGAGATTGTATTCGTCGGAAAGTTCCATGTCCTTCAATACGACCCAGATCTCACCGCGATAATGTTCCAGATTGTCATTGACGATCACCACATCTCCACGATGGACCATCTTGTCTGCACGTTCTCTTGCCGGAATGGAACGTCCTTTGAAAGCAATGCGTGGAGCAGAGCTGCGAATGATCAGATCATTGCAGTCATCGCGTGATGAATGCTTATCCCAAAGCATGATCTCTTTCTCAAGATCGGTAGTATCATCGGCCATATCCACACGGACCGTGATCTTGCTCAGATCAACGTTGGCAAGAGATACAAGCTCTTCGTCACTTGCATAGCAATTACCGATCAAAATATCCTGACAAAGATTCATGGCATGCAGATGTCTTGCCTGCAGATCGATGGGAAGATCTCTATGCATCTCCAATGTAGGCAATCCATCATACACCGGCCAAGGGCCAAATGTATCATGATTGTTGCTGGAGACAAAGCTAGCCACACGAAGTCCCGTTTTCTTGTAGGCAGATGTCAATTCAAGGTAACGATCAAGCCCCATACCGGTATGACGCTGCGGATAGAAATTAGAGCAAAGACACATGTTTTCCTCATCTGCACCGCATCTGACAAGATTCTCTATATCAACCGTTCCTGACGCATTGTATTCGATCTTAATACCATACGGATTATGTGTAACGGCAATGTCCTCCACATCACCGAAATGACCGTCCAAACGAATGATATCCAAACCGATCTCATGGAATAAAGACAGATCGTAAGGAGTTGCCCCAAGTCTTGCAAAGACCTCCGGATTTGTATCCGCACTGATGATCATCCCGGCATCATGGACAACAGAACAAAGTTCCGAGAAATTCTTTACGATCTCATCTTTGTTCTCCGCCACGGAGAGAAAGCATGTGAAGACACGCTTATATCCCAGTTTTCCTGCTTTGCGGACATATGCATATGTCTCCTCTTTTGTTGTGTGTTCCGGATAAACGGAAATCCCCAATTGTTTCATAATGACCTCTTTCTGCTTGTATATATGGCTATCAACGATCTTTCCTGTCTTTCTTCAATACATAGCGCTCAGCTGTATTACTGCTTATCTGTTCAAAGACCAAAAGCTTTTCCTCATCACCGAAGACAGACAGAAACACCGTATCACCGTTTTCGTTACTTAATGTCATATCATATACATCTCCCGACTTCGTCTTCTTATACTCACCGGAAAACGTTCCCTTCTCATCGGAAAAAAGAGCTTGTCCATCCTCAAGTTTTAAAGACACAGTCGCTTCTCCCTTTGTGCTTTTATAGACCCCAAAGACCTCGACAGTATGCTTAGGAGATCCTACAAGTCCCACCAAAAGCATCAATACAGACGCTCCAACAATAGCAAGCCACATCGGCACACCGGCACAAAGCTCACGCCATGACCGCCGGCACTCTTTTCCGCAATGTGGACAAAATCTATCATGATGCGGAAGCTCAGCCCCGCAATACATACAATGCCTACTCATATCTTACTAAGCACCCACACCGTTGCATCCGGTCGACCTTTCTCATATAAATAGATAACATCATCCGCATCAAACAAATACATATCATGTTTTCGATCATACAGACCACCTACGAATCCATCGATCTCATAAACATTCAATTCACCTGACCGATGTATCCTTCCAGACTCTCTTTTATCCCATTCCAACCCATTTTTACCAATTTCAAAGTCATGTGCAAAAACGATCTGTCCGTTGTCTGTGATCGATCTGTAATCCTGCTCATCTTGCAAAACATATGTACCGTCTTCACGCAACGAGAGTGATGCGATCATATTGCCGGAAGAATCATGCATCGCATACATCCCTTTTGGCATAGAAGGTTGGGAAACCCCCACAGCAACCACGATCAAGCCAACCAAAAGGCAAACTAAAACGACCGGCATCGCAAAGATTTTTTTTGATCTGCTAACCCGCTTTCCGCAATATGTACAATACCGATCGTCATCATGCAATTCTTTCCCGCAATGAGAACACTTCATAAAAAAACCTCTTCTTAAATATTATGACACGGCTGTATGAACGTCAATACAGCCGTATATAGAGCTGTCCAAGAAAAAAAGATCGATTCAAAAATCGATCTTTTATCTGTTTATTTTACACCGATTTGTCAGCGACATATATAGAATGCCTATTTCATGAGGTTTTCGGCTTTTTTGTTATTTATTTGGCTTATTTCAGCCAAACAGGACCAACGAATAAAAATATGGCTTAGATATCAAGAATATACTTCGTTTTTAGAGAATTCCTGTGGATGGATATATGAGCCCATTTGATCTTTTTCAACAATTCATCCATAAGTTCGCTTCTATTTAAATTGTATAACCTTCTCATCACTACATCTAACGAACAGTATCTGTTGAGATACTTGGTAGACACCTTTCAATGATTCAAGAATATATTTTTCATCAAATTCACAAGTTCCGGACAAAGCGTCTTC
>X413_Lion__coassemble_57_pt1 | contig 45277 bp, 43 predicted proteins | sample X413_Lion__metabat2_high_PE_002 | metagenome-assembled genome bin X413_Lion | reverse complement strand
AGTTATTCAGCTCGCTTTAAGTGCCTACCAACACCAGATTTGAAAGAACCCTTTTTTTGGTGTTGTGCTTATTATGATAATTCACCAATAAAAAAAGACATCTGTTAAACAGATGTCTGATAGGCTGGGATAGAGAGATTCGAACTCCCGAGATGACTGGTTCAGAGCCAGTTGCCTTACCGCTTGGCTATATCCCAACAACATTTATTATTATATACAAGATACACAAGAAAGCAACATGTTTTTTTGCGAAATTTGAAATAACATGGCTTTTTATGGATAAAATGAAAAGTGTTTGTTATGTGACGAAATTCTGTCAAATTTGTGAATTTGCAAAAAATCAAGACACCTGTATAATGAACTTGTCCTGCATATCGTATATGTTTTTGATTTGGCAAAAACGTTTCTACCCGGCGCCATTACGGCCGGACTACGATAAATGTTTACGTATGCTGCGCTATGAGGGATCAGACGCAGTTTTTATTATGGGTATGCGAGGATAGAAAAACAGGGGGTAAATATGTTCGAAAAAGTTTTTAAACTTCACGAGAATGGCACTACGCTCCGTACAGAGCTTGTTGCCGGTCTCACGACGTTCATGACCATGGTATATATCCTGGCATTGAATCCGTCTATTCTCAGTGCTTCCGGTATGGAACCCGGCGCTGTACTGACTGCAACTGCGGTTGCATCTGCGATCGCCTGCTTCTGCATGGCGGCATTCTCCAACAAGCCGTTTGCTCTTTCGGCAGGTCTTGGTTTGAATGCTTACTTCGCATACACGATCTGTGGTGAGATGGGTTATTCTTGGCAGGCGGCTTTGACAGCTGTCCTGTTTGAGGGCATCATCTTCATCATCATGTCTTTGACAAATATCAGAGAAGCCATCTTCAATGCGATCCCGAAACCGTTGAAGATCGCTGTATCTGTTGGTATTGGCTTCTTCATTACTTTTATCGGTTTGCAGAATGCACATGTCATCGTTGATGGTGCTACGCTTGTTTCCCTTTTCTCTTTTAAGGGTGCTTTGCAGAATAGTACATTCTTTACGGAAGGGATTACCGTTCTTCTGGCGTTGATCGGTGTTGTGATCATCTTTACACTTCTTCATAAGAACGTAAAGGGTTATATGCTCTGGGGTATCCTTATTGTTTGGTTGCTTGGTATCGTATGTGAATTGACAGGTCTTTATGTACCGAATCCGGAGGCAGGTTTCTTCTCTGTTATTCCGGCAAAGATCATCGATATGCCCGCTTCCATGTCTTCTACAATGTTCCAGTTTGATTTCAGCTTTATCACATCTCATCCGCTGGATTTCTTTGTGATGATGTTCTCCTTCTTGTTCGTTGATATCTTCGATACATTGGGAACAGTCATCGGTTGTGCTTCTAAGGCTGAGATGCTCGATGAAGAAGGAAAACTTCCGGGAATCAAGGGCGTATTGCTTGCTGATGCGGTTGGTACAACGATCGGTGCTTGCCTTGGTACATCTACGATCACAACATTTGTTGAGTCTTCATCCGGTATTGCTGAAGGTGGTCGTACAGGTCTTGTATCTGTTACGACAGGTGTATTGTTCCTTCTTGCACTGTTCCTCTCTCCTTTGTTCTTGACGATTCCTTCTTTTGCAACAGCACCGGCTCTTATCGTTGTTGGTTTCCTTATGATGCAGCAGGTCGGCCAGATCGATTGGACAGACATGATCGATGCTATTCCATGCTTTACATGTATGACGATGATGGGCTTTGCTTATAGCATTTCCGAAGGTATCTCTTTCGGTGTCATTACATGGGTACTCTTGCATCTTGTTGCCGGAAGAAAGAACGAAACATCTGTGTTGATGTATGTTCTCGCAATTATCTTTGCACTGAAGTATTTCTTTATCTGATCCGATTAAGAGCTGTTGATATAGATCGACAGCTTTTTTTATATTCATGAATACCGTATATAAGGTATAATATACCAATGAACGATTTGAAAAAAATGTCGGCATATATATGTTGCAAAAAAAATAAATTTATCGAAGCATGTACAAGATCAGCCGCTGTGCAACGTCTTTTCGGGATAGACATGAATTGTGGGATGGATCATACTTCTGCTGAGAGGTTTCAAAATATGAGTCCTTACTCTCGGGCTATGCATAGTGTCGATGCAGCATATATTGCCGCACATTTTACCGATGATCCGCGAGTGGTGGCTTCGGTCCTTTTCCATGATATCGCAACACCGGTCTTTTCACATGTTATTGATTTTCTGCATCATGACTATACGCATCAGGAAACGACTGAGTCTTTGACGCAAGTTTTTATCGAACAGGATGAGGAGATTATGTGTTGTTTGGAGAAAGTGGGTCTTTCAGTAGATGATGTATGTGACTATCATCGGTATCCGATCGCTGACAATGATATTCCGAAATTGTCTTCCGATCGTCTCGAATATACATTGTGCAATATGATCAATTATGGATTTTCCGATTTTGAGGAAGCCGCATCCTATTACGACGATCTAACTCTTGTATGTAATGAAGAAGGGGAGCAAGAGATCGCTTTTCGTTCTGTGGATAAAGCTGTTGGCTTTGCGTACAGAGCATTGGCGTGTTCACATGTATATGCGTCTGATTTTGATAGGTATGCGATGGATGTGCTGGCGGATATTGTCAGAGAAGCCATTGGATCGGGTATCGTTACTGAGAGGGATTTGTATACATGCAGCGAACTTGCGTTCATTCGGAAAATGTGTCGGAATGAAACGATATGTTCTAAATGGGAGAAGTTCACACAGTTGAGCGAAGTCGTCTCTTGCCGTCCGGATGAACCGGGGGCTAAGGTAGTCGATGCTAAAAAGAGGTATATCGATCCATTGGTCGTAGATCGAGGGAGAGCGACGTCATTGGACGAACAGTTGCATAATGCAATCAAAGAATGGCTCAATAGACCGTTTGACAGTGCTTTAATTGCAAAATAGAGAAGAGGAATAGGAATATGAAAGAGATCGTAATTGCCAGTACAAATCAAGGAAAGATCAGAGAATTCAAAGAGATGTTGGAACCGGAGGGATATATCGTAAAAAGTCTTGCTGATATTCCGGATATGCCGGAGATCGCAGAGACGGGAAGTACATTTGAGGAGAATGCGGTCATAAAGGCACAGGCTGTGACCGATCACTGTGGCATCATGGCGATTGCTGATGATTCCGGACTTTCCATTGATGCATTTCATGGGGAACCGGGCATCTACAGTGCCAGATATCTTGGCCATGACACACCTTATGACTACAAAAATAAAGTTATTTTGGAAAAGATGAATGGTGTTAAGGACAGAGGATGTCATTATACATGTGCAATTGCGGTAACACGTCCCAATGCCGAACCGGAGGTGTTTTCCGAGATCTGTTCATGTGAGATCGCAGATTCACCACGTGGTGAAAACGGGTTTGGATATGATCCCATCGTATATTATCCGCCGTTGCATAAAACAATGGCTGAGATGACGAAAGACGAAAAGAATGCTATCTCTCATCGTGGTAAGGCGTTGCGTAAATTTGAGGCATGGCTCAATGAACAGATTTAAAACGATCCTATTTTCGCTTTCCTTCTTTCTTTTGTCTTGGGTGTTGATCTTTACTACAGTAGACATTTGCTCTTTTGACAAGGGGTTTTATAAAAAAGAATATGCAGCTGCAGATACGGCGGCAGAGATCGGTATGTCTGACAAAGATCTGTTTCGATCAACAGAAGCTCTTTTGGATTATCTGCAGGATAAAAGAGATGATATCGTCGTTGAAGCGGATGTGCTTGGAGAGAAAAGGGAAGTTTTCAATGAAAGGGAGACACTTCACATGGTCGATGTGAAGGCTCTTTATCAGGATACAGTGAAGTTGCGCAATATCTTTTTTTTGATTGGTATCGGTATATTTGGTACAGGGGTGATCCTTGCGGGGAAACAAACGCTTCTATATTGTCGCCGAGGCTTTAAATACGGTGTCGGTCTTACTGTTTTGTTTGTGGCTATGGCGGCCTTTTATGCAGTGCTGGATTTTACGAATTTCTGGATCAATTTTCACAGGTTGTTGTTTAAAAACGATCTGTGGATCTTGGATCCGAATACTTCCATCATGATTAACATGTTTCCCGAGAATTTCTTCGGTGATCTGGTAATGAAGATTATTACGATCGTTACTACGGTCTTGGTGTTGGTCGGTGCGGTTTTATTTATACCAAGGAGATGAAAATGCTGAATATTGTATTATATGAACCTGAGATACCGGGGAATACCGGTAATATTATGCGTACATGCATGGCTTTTCACATCAGGCTCCATTTGATCGAACCTCTTGGCTTTGTTTTGGATGATAAGCAGTTGCGCAGGGCAGGTATGGATTATCTGAAAGATGTGGATTATACGATATATAAAAACTGGGATGCGTTTAAAGCTAAGAATATCGGAAGCATGTACTATGTTACACGATACGGTGATAAAACGCCGACGGATTTTGATTACAAAGCCGATTGGGATGCCGGCACAGAGATCTATCTTGTATTTGGTAAAGAAAGCACCGGCATCGATAAGCACATTTTGCAGGAAAATCTCGATCGATGCGTTAGGATCCCGATGGTCGCAAAAGCCAGAAGCTTAAATTTATCCAACTGCGTAGCATTGATGGCATTTACAGTTTTGGCACAGCTTGACTATCCCGGGCTTGTCAAAGAAGAAGTGTTGAAAGGAAAGGATTTTCTACAACATTTTCAAGATGATTAGCTCGGTGAGAGCAAACAAATAGACATGATCTTGGCAATGGGTATAATGAGGACAAAGGAGATGGTGATATGCTGGAATCGTTAAGTGATTATATCTCGCTGTTTGCATTGGTTTTGTTGGCGGGACTTGGACTTTGGTCATTCTTCACTGTCTCGAACAAGCATCATATTCTCAATTCGAAAAGAAGAGAGGAAGCATATTATTCATTTCTCGAAGAGTCTGAAGATGACAGCGAGAATGACAGTAATGATGATATTTATATCGAGTGAAGATCAGGAGTTCTTATATGTTTTTTGAAACGATTCGGGCGCAGGGGACGTCTGCTTCCGCAGACCACTGCTCACCCGCACTTGCGGCCGGGGATTTTCTGGCTGTTTCCGGTCAACTTCCCATTGACCCTTGTACCGGTACATTATGCAGCGATGTGATCGGTGAACAGGTTATACAATGTTTGAAGAACCTGTATTCTTTATTGCATGCAAAAGGAATTGGCATGCGGCATATCATGAGTATGAGGATCTATTTGACTGATATGAATGATGCACAACTTGTCGATGAGTTGCTTGCAAAAACGTTTGAAGACGGATATCCGGCAGTTTCTTATATTGGTGTAAATGGTCTTCTCAAAGAAGCTAAAATACAGATCGAGGCCTTTGCCATCGATACCAGGGCTTTGGAAGTGCTTTGTGCGGGTGAAGAGCATGGATCTTGTGAGGGATGTGGAGGATGTTGAAATGATATTTCCTGAGATAATATATTATGATTCATCACAGGGAGTTACCGTGACGATCGATGAAACCGGTCATCATGGTTTTTTTTGCGGAAGACCACAAGCATATCTTAATGAATTGTGCTTGTTATATGGAAGTACATTTGAGGGTAGAACGCAGGCATTTAAGATCTTGACCGGCACGGTGCAGAAACCTGCATGTCTTATTTCCGAAAGTGCAGGAATCGTGTATTTTCCTACTTTATCTTACCGAGATGATGACTGTGTATGGTTGTGTGCCTCAGCGATCTATAATGTGAAAGCCATAGATATGCATCATTCCCTTGTCAATTTCTTTAACGGTAATAAAATAGAGCTTGCGGTCAATATTCGAACTGTAAAAAAGCAAATGGATCGCTGTGAACAGTTTGAGGTTGCAATGCACAAGAAAGCGATGAACTTTCAAAAGAAATAGGGGTATACATTGATTATGACGACAGCTGTTCCGCAAAAAATGAGTTTTGGTAAAAAAGATATAAAATATTTGTTTTTTATTGTACTTTCTGCTTTATTGTATTCATTTACAATGAATTCGTTTATACAATCCGGAAATTTGTTTCCGGGAGGTTTTGCGGGACTCAGCAGACTCTTTTCGCTTATATCTGAAAAGTATCTGCATTTTCCGATCTCATTCAGTGTGTTTTATTTCACATTGAATACAGCTGTTACGTTGTTTGTCTTCAATAAGATCGGTCATAAATTCATTATGTATTCGGTACTATGGTATACATTGACTTCAGTGTTTACATCGGTGATCACAGTACCTGTAATAACGCATGAACCATTGCTGATTGCAGTGTTCGGAGGTTTGCTGAATGGTATAGCCATCGGAATCGCCTTGCGCAACAATGCCAGTTCGGGAGGTACAGATTTCTTGGCAATCTATATGTCCATGAAAACAAATCAATCCAGTTGGAATACGATGCTTGTATGCAACGGTGTGATCCTTATGATCGCCGGCTTCCTTTTCGGATGGAATGCAGCGTTGTATTCGATCATCTTCCAGTTTGTTTCTACGCAGGTCGTCAATGAGATGCATTCACGGTTTAAATTATCAAACGTTCAGATCGTCACCAATCTTCCGGATGAAGTATGTGCTTCTATCTTCGGTATCGTACGTCATGGTGTGACAAAGTTTGCATGTGAAGGTGGTTATACTTCTCAAAAACATTGGCTTTTGATGACAACGGTGAACACATATCAATTGAAGGAAGTTACAGATGCCGTGAAGAAGGTGGATCCACATGCCTTTATCGAAATATTTGCGGCAGAAAAGATCATTGGCAATTATTACCAGAAACCATTGGAGTGATCTTGTATATATCTGCCTGACCGGGTGTTATTGCAAAGTAGTGCATATTCCCGATCGGGCAGTTTTTGTTTGGAAATGGTAATATCATGAAAAATACATACAAAAGTATACTGTATCGATATATAAATTCTTTAATATAAAGGGAATTTTCATGTAGTCATTGACGTATCAGGATGAGGATTTAAAATAAATAGGAAAGAGCAATTCAAAGGAGGTGGTTCTTCATGCATGACGACCCTGGTTGTATATTTAGTCAAAACGAAAAGAAGAATCATCTAGAGAGGGAATTGCTATGTACAATGTTGACGAAAAAGATATCGAACAATTCAGAAATCTTCTAAAAGATAAGAAATATGCGACACTTCGTGGTCTGGCACGAGACATGAATGTGATCGATGTGGCCCAGATCATGGAATCCATGGAAGATGAAGATATGCTGAAGATGTTCCGTTTGTTTCCGAAAGAACTTGCGGCAGATGTGTTTGCGGAGCTGGAGGACGATTCACAGCAATATATCATTACACAGTTGTCTGAAAAAGAAGCGGGTGTTGTCATTGATAACCTGTATGCGGATGATGCCGCGGATCTTTTGGAAGAGATGCCGGCAAATGTGGTCAAACGATTGCTTGTAAATGCTTTGCCCGAGACAAGGGCTGATATCAATCATTTGTTGCAATACAAAGAGGACACGGCCGGTTCTATCATGACAGTCGAGTTTGTCGACTTAAAGGAAGATATGACGGTCATGGAGGCTATTCATCGTATTCAGAAGATCGGTACAGATTCTGAGACGATCGATACGTGCTATGTGTTGAATCCGAAGAGATTGCTTTTGGGTACAGTGCCGATCCGGGCTTTATTGCTTAATAAAGCCGATTCCTTGATCAAAGATCTTATGCAGGAAGATCCCATTGCTTGTTTTACCAATACCGATCAAGAGGAAGTTGCACATCTTTTTCAGAAGTATGACTTTACTGCTATGCCTGTCGTGGATAAAGAAAATCGTATGGTCGGTATTATTACGGTCGATGATGTCATGGATATCATGCAGGAAGAGGCTACGGAGGATATTGATAAGATGGCCGGTATTTTGCCATCTGATAAGCCTTATCTTAAAACCGGCGTAATCGCCACATGGAAAAAGCGTATTCCATGGCTTCTGTTGCTGATGATATCCGCCACCTTTACCGGTAAGATCATTACCAGTTTTGAATCGGCTTTAAGCAAATTCGTTGTTTTGACAGCCTATATTCCGATGTTGATGGATACCGGTGGTAATGCAGGTTCGCAGGCTTCTACCGAAGTTGTACGTGCGATATCACTTGGTGAAGCTAAAGGAAAAGACTTTGTTAAGATTATCTGGAAAGAGATGAGAGTTGGTCTTTTGTGTGGTATTACGTTGGCGGCTGCTAATTTTATCAAGTGTGTGACATTTGACGGTTTGTCTCCCAAGATTGCTGCGGTGGTATGTATGACGGTCGTTTGTGCGGTCTTTATCGCTAAATTTGCGGCTTCTTCGCTGGTATTGTTGATATCCAAACTGAAGCTGGATCCGGCTGTTGTGGCCTCACCGATGTTAACTACGATCATTGATGCTGTTTCACTTTTGATCTACTTTACGATCGCTACACAGGTTTTGAAGTTATAGCAAATGTTGTATTTGATGAAGGATGTCTGTTTATGACCTACAGCATCCTTTTTATGTTATATATAAAGTAAGACCCCATCTGTGATGGGGTCTTACTGTTAATGCGCAATATTTTAATCAAATGATTTCCATGCCGATGGCACGTTGTACCTTTGCAACTTTCTCTTCCGCAATGCGGTTTGCCTTTGAGGCACCTTCACGTAAAGTTTTTTCCAGGATATCGGAATTGATGATCTCATTGTACTTGGCCTGGATCTCTTCCAGCTTTGCACAGACGCTGTCGGCTACTGCACGCTTGAAATCGCCATATCCCTTGCCGGCAAATTCTTGTTCAATCTCACCAAATGGCTTGTCATTGTTTAAAGAAGATAGGATCTGCATGAGATTGGAGATGCCGGGCTGGTTTTCCGGATCATAATGTACAATACCAATGCTGTCTGTCACTGCACTCATGATCTTCTTTCTGGCTTTCTTGACATCATCAAGAAGATAAATGCATCCTTTGTCGTTATTTTCGGATTTGGACATCTTCTTAGACGGATCGTTGAGAGACATGATGCGTGCACCTACTTTGGCAATGACCGGTTCGGGCACGGTGAACAGCTCACCATAGCGATTGTTCATTCTTTCGGCAATATCACGAGCCAGCTCCACATGCTGTTTCTGGTCATCGCCGACCGGAACATAGTCTGCATCATACAGCAGAATATCAGCCGCCATAAGGGAAGGATACGTGTAAAGACCACCGGACAAGTTCTTTTCGCCCTTGGCCATCTTATCTTTGAACTGCGTCATGCGGTTCAATTCACCCATATATGTATGACAGCACAGTATGTAACCAAGTTGAGCGTGTGCTTTTACGTCCGTTTGCAAGAAGATAGTGGCTTTTTCAGGATCGAGCCCGCAAGCCAGATAAAGGGATACGCAATCTTTTAGATTTTTTTGCAAAGTTGCCGGATCCTGAGGCACGGTGATGCAATGCAGATTGGCGATGAATGCGAACATTTCATATTCGTCCTGATACTCAACGAAGTGCTTTAATGCACCGATGTAGCTTCCAAGATGAAGCTGGCCTGTCGGCTTAATGCCGGAAAGCATTCTTTTTGTCATGATGTATACCTCCAAATAAAAAAGTCTCTTCAAACGAAGGGACGCAAGAGACATGCGCGGTACCACCCGACTTACCTGTCCGATCGACAGATCGCTTTACGGTATAACGGACCGCCCGTGCATCCAGTGCAGTTGCTCCCAGGCTCCAAATCGCATTGCTTCACCCGTACAGCTTTCACCAAACGCTGTCTCTCTTTGCAGGCTCGTGCATGCATGCACCTGTTCTCAGCGCTTTCATTAAATCACAAGCTTTTGTGTATTTCAACAATCACATTATGGTTTCAAAGGCTTCGCATGCTATAATTGATGACAGGAGAACAGACATATGATAGTTGTTTATACGTCACCGGGATGTGCCAGCTGCCGCAAGGTAAAACAGTGGCTCAAGGACCGGGAAATTCCTTACATTGAAAAGAATATCTTTAAGACACTGCTGAATGACAATGAGATCAAGCATTTGTTGATGAGAAGCGATAATGGCAGTGACGATATCGTTTCCAAACGGTCAAAAATCATTCAGGAGAGTGGGATCGATATCGATTCCATGACAACGGATGAGCTTGTACACTTTATAAAACAGAATCCGAGTGTTTTGAAACGACCGATCATTATTTCTGAGAAGTCTTTCCAGGTCGGATATGATGAAGAGGAGATAAGTGTGTTTGTGCCGCGGGAGTTGCGAAAGATCGCTGAGGCAACATGTAATCCGGATTGTCCGAATTTCAAGATATGCGGTAAAGTTCATGATGAAAAGGAGTGTGAAAAGAGGCCGTGATGGCTTCTTTTGTTATTAAAAGATTATGAAAAAAGTTTTGGTTGGTCTCTCCGGGGGAGTAGACAGTGCGGTTGCGGCATTTCTTTTAAAGGAAAAAGGTTATGATGTTACTTGTGCTTTTATGAGGAATTGGGACAGTGCCGCGAATGATGATATAGAAGGTAATCCTACGTTGGATGAGGATATTTGTCCGCAGGAATCCGATTACAATGATGCCAAGGATGTGGCAAAAACTTTGGGACTACCTCTTCTTCGTATAGATTTTATTCAGGAATATTGGGATGATGTGTTTGCTACATTTTTGGAAGAATACAAGAAGGGCAGAACACCGAATCCGGATATCCTTTGCAATCGGTATATCAAGTTTGACAGTTTTGTGAAGTTTGCTCGTTTCAAAGGGTTTGATACACTTGCCACAGGACATTATGCAAAGATGGTCATGGAGAACGGTCATCAGGTGATAGCCAAGGCGGATGATCGCAATAAAGATCAGTCTTACTTTTTGTCTGAAGTGGATCGTTCGGTGTTCGATCATGTCATGTTTCCCCTTGGTGAGATCGATAAACCGGCAGTGAGAAAGATCGCAGAGGAGTTACATCTGTCTATTTCCAAAAAGAAGGACAGTACCGGGATCTGCTTTATCGGTGAGCGTCACTTCCGTGAATTCTTAAGTAATTATCTGCCGATGACGCCGGGGAAGATCATCAACATAGCAGATCATGAGGAAGTCGGTGTGCATCAGGGCGTGCTTTACTATACAATCGGTCAGCGTAAGGGATTGGATATCGGCGGGATCGGTCCGTTCTATGTTGTGGGCAAAGATGTCGAAAAGAATGAGCTGTATGTGACCGATGAAGCACACCAGGATTGGTTGTATTCTGATGCTTGTCTTGTCAGTGGTGTGAATATCACGGCTGACAGAACGTTACCGATGGATTGCAATGCAAAATTTCGGTATCGTCAGGCTGATAATCCTGTGCATATCGAAATGCTTGCAGATGGTATGTTGTATATATCCTATCCGCAGACTGTGCGTAGTGTAACACCAGGACAGGAAGCGGTGTTCTATGATGGCGATGTGATGATCATGGGCGGCAAGATCGAGAAAGTGTTCCGTCATGGAAAAGATCTCATGGAAGCTGTTAAACAAGAAGCGAAAGGGTAGAAAATGGATGGATCATCACTTGAAAAACTGACAGGCAAGCCGGTACATATCGTATTTCGGAGTGAGAGTACATTTTTCACTGTTATGCGTTTTAAACTTATCAACGCATCTGAAAAGATCATCACGGTAGCCGGTACATTTGCGGATGTGGAATTGGATACGGTATATAACATATACGGAAGATATGCAACGCACCCGAGATATGGTCTGCAGTTTCAGGCGGAATCATATGAAAGACCATCCCCGACAGAGAAGGAAAGCGTGATACGTTTTTTTTCAGGTATGCGTTTTCCTGGTATAGGCAAAAAGACTGCGGAATCGATCTATGATGAGCTTGGTGAGGATTGTATCTCAAAGATCAAAGTAGATCCGGATATTTTGTTCAAGACATCATTGAGTTCAAAGCAGATAGAGACGATCCGGACAGGTGTTGCTGAATTGGATGACGGTATGGATCAGCTTGTTAATTTTTTACAGATCCACGGCATCAGTATGCGTACGCTTTCTATATTGAGCAGGACATATGGTCGGGATGCGTTGGCCAAGCTGAAAGAGGATCCGTATCGGGTGATCGATGAATGTGAAGGATTTGGCTTTCAGACGGCCGATAAGATCGCCATGAGTCTTGGGTTTGACAAGAACGATCCACGACGTATGCAGGCTTTTCTTACGGCTTTGACGATGGATCTGTGTGTACGCAGTGGGGACAGTTATATTACGATCGATCGTCTGCAATACGAATACGAAAGACGTACGCGAGGATTGGATTCCGGTTTTGATGATGTCTTGTATCAGGATATCATGGCACGAAGGCTGGTGCAGGAAGATGACAGGGTATATCCACCGACGCAGTATGATGCGGAAAATGAGATCGCTCTTCATCTTTGTGAGTTTCCGAAGATGCGGATAGAACCGCCGGAAGAAGATGTTCTTACCGAGCAGATCAAACTTGTGGAGAAGATGTTCCACATCCATTACGATGAAACACAAAGGGAGGCTATCGATACTTTCTTTCGGTATCCCATCAGTGTCATCACCGGTGGTCCCGGTACCGGCAAGACCACGATCGTCAGAGCGATGGTGGCATTGTTTCGCATGTTGTATCCCAATGAATGCATTAAGTGTGCGGCCCCTACGGGAAGAGCTGCCAAGCGTATCTCGGAAGTGACCGGTGCATCTGCGTCTACGATCCATTCTTTGTTGCAATGGGATATGGAAGCAAACGTCTTCGGGCACAATGAAGAAAATCCTCTGACAGACGATCTGTTGATCATTGATGAATTTTCAATGGTGGATAGCTGGTTATTTGCCAATCTTTTAAAAGCTTCGCATAGGGTGAAGAAGATATGCTTGATTGGTGATGAAGATCAGCTTCCCAGTGTCGGACCGGGGTGTGTTCTTCGTGATCTGATCGCATCCGGAAGTGTTCCGGTGATACGTTTGGAGAATATATACCGTCAAAAAGACGGATCCGGTGTGATCACCTTGGCACATGAGATCAGGGAAGGTAATACGAATATGGACTTGTTGTTGCAAGATGTTGCATTTGATGAATGTCCTGAAAGTGTGATAAAAGATAAGATCTTGGCTTATGTACGGGATGCGATACAGAAGAATTACACATTGAATGATATTCAGGTCTTGTCGCCTATGTATAAGGGTGCGGCGGGTATCGATACGTTAAACAATGAACTTCAAGCTTTGTTCAATCCGCAAGGACATGGGCAAAAGGAAGTGAAAGTCGGATGGATGGTCTTTCGGGAAGGAGATAAGATCTTGCAATTGAAAAATCAACCGGATGATGATGTATACAATGGTGATATCGGCATCCTCGAGGAGATAGAAGATGCTTCGGAACGTGAAGATCATAAACAGGCTTTGATCGTCAACTTTCAAGGAACTTATGTGGAATATACGTCCGATAATTGGCAGAATATCACATTGGCATATTGCATCAGCGTACATAAGGCACAGGGATCGGAGTATCCGATCGTCATTATGCCTTTTTCCAGAACACATACGATCATGATGCAGCGCAAGCTGATCTATACCGCTGTAACACGGGCCAGAAGGTCTTTGATCATGGTCGGAAGTAAGGATGTGTTTTTGCGCGGTATCGTCACAGCCGAGAAGCATGAACGTTGCACTACTCTTGTGCAGAGATTAAAAGATGTTTATGAAAAGATCGTAAAAAATCCGGTGGTGTTTTAAATTGAAATTGACAGTTTTCATTCGTGCATCAGTATGCTAGACTAATGAAGAAATCGAGATACAGGGGTAAGTAGGTATTACATGCTCGTAAAAGAGAGAAGACGGTTGGTGAAAGTCTTTGGGGGTGTGATGGTGAAGCTTCCTTGTATGAGCGCTTAATAGGCGACGCAGGCCGGCGTTACAGGCAAATAAATTAAGGTGCGCATCAACGATGCGAACCAGGATGGTACCGCGTGCAAACGTTCCTGGATCAGGAACGTTTTTATATTTATGGAGGTAAATGACAAATGGCACAGAAACAACTTTCAGGCAGTGAAGTCAGAAGAATGTTTCTTGATTTCTTCAAGTCCAAAGGATGCATGGTGGAGCCGGGAGCAAGTCTTGTCCCGCATGACGATCCTACGCTGCTGTGGATCAATGCCGGTGTATCCGCATTGAAAAAGTACTTCGACGGCACAGAGAAGCCGGCTTGCAACAGGATCTGCAATGCGCAGAAATCCATTCGTACAAACGATATTGAGAATGTAGGCAAGACGGCACGTCACCATACATTCTTTGAAATGCTTGGTAACTTCTCTATTGGTGATTACTTCAAGAAGGAAGCGATCCCTTGGGCATGGGAATTCCTGACCAGTCCGGAATGGATCGGCTTCGATCCCGAAAAGTTGTATGTAACAGTGTATCCTGATGATACGGAAGCATACGATCTTTGGGTAAAAGCAGGTATGATCGAGAGTCATATCCGTAAGACAGAAGACAACTTCTGGGAGATCGGCAGAGGTCCGGGCGGCCCTGATACAGAACTCTATTATGATCGCGGAGAGAAGTACGATCCTGATCATATCGGTGAGAAGCTTTTCTTCGAAGATATTGAGAATGATCGTTACATTGAAGTATGGAATATCGTTTTCTCGCAGTATGACTGCCGTCCGGGGGAAATGCCCCGCAGTGAGTATAAGGAGCTTCCGCAGAAGAACATTGATACCGGCATGGGGCTGGAACGACTTGTTGCTTTGATCCAAGATGGCGAAACAAACTTTGATACGGATCTGTTTTTGCCAATCATTCATGCCACAGAGAAATATGCAAAGTATCCTTATAACGATCCTTCCTGTAAGATGGCATATCGTGTTATTGCCGATCATATCCGTACAGTTACCTTTGCGGTTGCGGATGGTGCCATGTTCTCCAACGAGGGCCGTGGTTATGTATTGAGAAGAGTATTGAGAAGAGCGGTTCGTTATGGCATTAAGCTTGGTATTGATGGTGCATTCATGTACAAACTCGTCAAAGTCGTTGCGGATAATATGAAAGACTACTATCCGTATCTGCAGGAGAAAGTCGATCTTATTGAAAGACTTGTCAAACAGGAAGAAGAATCTTTTCATAAGACACTTGCCAATGGTGAAGATCTTTTGAATAAAGCATTGGCTGAGCATTCTGATACAAAGAAACTTCCCGGAGATGTGATGTTCCGTCTGTATGATACATACGGTTATCCGAAAGAGTTGACAACAGAGATCGCGGAAGAAGAAGGCTATACAGTAGATGAGGAAGGCTTTGAAAAAGAAATGGCAGCACAGAAGCAGCGTGCCCGTGATGCCAGAGGCGATCAGCAGTCCATGCATGGACAGTCCAAAGATCTGATGGATTTCACAGAAGGATCTGTGTTCACAGGTTATACAGACAAGACATGCCATGCCAAGGTCATTGGCTTGTTCAAAGACGGTGTTAAGGTAGATGCATTGACACAGAGCGGTGATGTGATTTTGTCTGAGACATGTTTCTATGCCGAAAGCGGTGGTCAGTGTGCAGATACCGGTAAGCTTCATAATGATGTATTCTGTGCGGATGTTACAGATGTTCAGAAGGCGCCTCATAAGCAACCTCTTCATCATCTGGAAAACATCGAAGGTGCATTGCATGTGGGTGATGAGGTCGAAGGTGAATATAACTATGAAGACAGACAGAAGACACGTGCAAACCATTCCTCTTTACATCTGCTTCAGGCAGCTTTGAAGAAAGTTCTTGGTGATCATGTCAGCCAGGCCGGTTCTTACAACTGTCCTGAATATGGTAGATTCGATTTTACACATTTTGAAAAGCCGACAGTGGAACAGTTGAAGGAAGTGGAGCGTTTGGTCAATGAAGAGATCAATGCCGATCATGCCATCACAACAGAAGTTCTCTCTATTGAAGATGCTAAGAAAACAGGTGCCACAGCTTTGTTTGATGAGAAGTACGGTGATACGGTCAGAGTTGTCTCCATGGGTGATTTCTCTAAGGAATTCTGCGGTGGTACACACGCCGCAAATACCGGTGATCTCGGTGTCTTCCGCATCGTTTCCGAGGAGTCTGTCGGTTCCGGTATTCGTCGTATCACATGTGAGACGAAAATGAAGGCGTATGATGCGTTTAAGCGAGAAGAGGATTACCTCAACGAAACAGCAGCAATGCTGAAGATGAAGAACTGGGAAGGTTTGCAGGAGAGGATCGAAAAGCTTCTGGAAGAAAACGGTGCTCTTCGTAAAGAAGTGGCAGATGCCAAGAACAAAGCAATGATGGCGGATGCGGATGCTCAAGTTGCCAAGGCGGAGGAGATCAACGGGCTTCATGTTCTGATCATGTCTTTGAAGGATTTTGATTCTACGGCAATGAAGGCATATGCGGAAACATTGAGAAATAAGTTAGAAGACGGTTTGGTATTCCTTGCTAATGAAGCAAATGGCAAAGTTGTATTTGTTGCGGCAGCTTCCAAGGCTGCTATTGCCAAGGGTGTTAAGGCCGGCGACCTTGTTAAGGCTGCAGCACAGTTGTGCGGCGGTAACGGTGGTGGCAGACCGGATATGGCACAGGCCGGTGGCAAAGATACAGCTCACATTGCAGACAGTCTTGCCGCAGTGCGTGCAAATATCTCTTTGTTATTAACAAAGTAATTTTGAGATGATGTCAGTTTCTTTTGACATCATCTTTTTTTGAGGGAACAGTAGTTGTGGATCCGATAGGATCTAAGCATAAATGAAAGAATGTAACAAAACGATAAAATGTTTTTGTGTTTTCATTATTTTTCAGTAAATGCTATTGTGCTTTCAGGTGTTTTCGATTATTATCTTGTCATACAAAAAAAGAAATTCTATTATGAGGAACAAGTAAGAGTCTGGAAAGTCTTAAGAGAGGATGCGTATGGTGCGAGCGTCTGATGGAACGGTAGTCTGAAATCATCCTCTAGAAGCAACCTGAAAGAAAGTAAGGAAGCCGGGGTAGAGCCACGTTATAGGTGATGCGCATTGTCAGATGCGGTAGAGCCGGCTTATATGCCGGGAATTAAGGTGGTACCACGGTTTAGTCGATCGTCCTTTATATAAGGACGATCTTTTTGTTTAGATAGGAGAAAGACTATGAAATTATCGAAAAAGTATCTTGTAATGGTGAGCTTGATGCTCTTCTCTCTGTTCTTTGGAGCAGGAAATCTGATTTTTCCGCCTTTCCTTGGTCAGAATGCGGGGACAAACATGTTTCCGGCTTTGCTTGGCTTCCTTTTTACCGCAGTTCTTCTTCCGGTATGTGGTGTGATTGCTATTTCCAGATTCGGAGGTCTGGAGGTATTGGCACGCAAAGTGGGACCGGTTTTTGCAATCGTCTTTACTTTCACGATCTATCTTTCCATTGGTCCGGGACTTGGCATTCCGCGTGCAGCTTCCGTTCCATTTGAAATGGCAATCATGCCGTATCTTCCTAAAGGAGCTTCAGCCGGCGTATGTATGTTATTGTACTCTGCTGTATTTTTCTCTATTGCCGGATGGCTGGCGATGAATCCCAATAAGCTGGTGGAACGTTTCGGTAAATTCCTTACTCCTACACTGCTTGTATTGATCACAGTAATGTTCATTGGCTTTGCGATGAACGGTGCAAGTGCGGTGGCAGCTCCGCAGGGGGCTTATGCGACCGAACCGGCTGTGGTTGGTTTTTTGGAGGGCTACAACACAATGGATGCCATTGCGGCACTGAACTTCGGTTTTGTAATCAGTGCGGCGATCACTCAACTTGGTATCACCGAGAAAAAGAGTATGCTGAAAGAAACGCTACGTGCGGGCGTCATTGCTGGTTCCTTGCTTACCCTTGTTTATCTTGCTTTGTCGATCCTTGGTATGCGTACCTCCGGTATGTATCCGATTCAGGAAAACGGTGCTTGGGTACTTCGCTGCATCGTCAGAGATGTGTTCGGCGAACCGGGTGCCATCTTATTGGCGGCTATCTTTACATTGGCTTGCCTTACAACATGTGTTGGTCTGATCACATCTATTTCTGAATTCTTCGCATCACGTCTTAAATTCTTTTCTTATAAGAAATTTGTTGTTGCAATCGCCTTGTTCTCCTTTGCGGTATGCAATCAGGGCCTCAATACGATCCTCAGTGTTTCGGTACCGGTACTGAATGTGATCTATCCTATTGCCATCGTTTTGATTGTCTTTGGTCTTTTGGATAAGTGGATCGGAAAACTTCGCTTTGCATATCCGGCTTGCGTGGCTGTTACAGGTGCTGTGTCATTGATCTATGTTCTTGGTACAATGCATGTCGATCTGGGGGTTGTTTCCGCACTTTGCAATAAGCTTCCGTTGTATGCCAGCGGACTTGGATGGGTAGTAGCTGTTCTGGTGGTGCTAATGGTTTGTGGTGTCGTGGAGGTCGTTCTGCGTACGAAGGAAGTGCCGGACGCTGCTACTGAATAGGTATAACAAGCATCTCTTGTAAAAGGGATGCTTTTCATTTTTGGTGATTTGACATAAAATACTTCTAAGGAGGATCGTTATGAATAAAAACAATAATCCAGAATTGACAGAAACTGTTAGTTTTAATGCTGAAGAGATCCGTCGTGCGAATATCAGAGATATTCTCAAACATGTTGAGAAGGCTTTGAATGAAAGAGGGTACAATGCGATAAATCAGCTTGCCGGATATCTGATTTCCAATGATCCCGCATATATTTCCAGCCACAATAATGCCAGAAGCATTATTCAGTCGGTGGAAAGGCACGAGATTATAGAAGAACTCGTGAGATTTTATTTAGAGGAGCATAAATGAGATATCTCGGACTTGACCTCGGCAGTGTAACGTGCGGGGTCTCTTTAAGTATGACCGGCATGATAGCTGAAACGTATTGTACGGTTCGGTTTAAGCCGGATGATTATGACACATGTTTGGATCGTGTTCTGGAGATCGTTGCAAAGGAGAAGCCGGATGTCATCGTGCTTGGCCTGCCTTTGCATATGAACGGTGATCTTGGTGAAAGAGGGCAGATCTGCATGGAATTCGGTAAAGTGCTGGAGGCGGAATCCGGCATACAAGTCGTGATGCGTGATGAGCGTCTTACGACAGTGGCGGCGGAGCAGATCCTGCTGGAAGCAGACGTGTCGCGAAAGAAGAGAAAGAAGGTCATCGATCAGATGGCCGCTGTCCAGATCCTGCAAGGATATTTGGACGCACAGTAAGGAGAACGGTTATGAGTGAAACAAATAAGATGACATTAACAGACGAGAGCGGTAGAGATCGTGAAGTGGATATCCTGTTGACTTTTGATGATCCCAAAGGCAAGCATTTTGTGCTTTTTACAGATCCTGAGCAGCCGGAGAGCGGTGTTTATGCCTATACATATGATGAAGATGGCAATATGGAGGCAGTAACGGAGGAGAGCGAACTTTCTATGTGTGAAGAAGTGCTTGGTGCTTTCCAGAACGAAGAGGACAGTGAAGATGGCGAGTGAGCCTGATAATCAGAATAAAAAAAGTCGCAAACGGCCAAAACGTTCTATATTGCAAAAAGTTGTCCTTGTGCTGATCTTGGTGATGCTTGCTTATCTTGGCTTTGAAGGTTGGTATATCAGTACATGCTTTAAACCCGTTAGTAAAGACAGCGAGCCCGTCATGTTTACGGTGCCGGAAGGATCAACTCTTGAGGAAGTCAGCTACGATCTGCAGGATGCAGATTTGATCAAATCCGGGAAGATAGGATATTACTATGCAAAGTATGAGGGACTTACTGAACTCAAATCCGGCGTATTTGCACTGGACAAAAGTTGGACGATGAAAAAATTGTACAGTACGCTGAACGATGCGTCTGCCACAAATGGAGATGCCGTTTCGGTGAGCGTGATCCCCGGTGATTGGGCAAAGCATATTGCCGACAATATCAGTTCTGCTCTTGATATTGACAAGGTCGGTTTGTTGCAATTATGGAACAATCAGGATTACATTCGTTCGTTGATGGACAAATATCCGTTTTTGACAGAGGATATGTTTGCGGATGGCGTTCGTTGCTCATTGGAGGGTTACTTTGCCCCGGATACGTATCTCTTTACAAAAGATGCGACTATGCAGCAGATCACTGAACAGATGTTGGATGGTACTTTGGCACTCTATAACAGATTTGCCGATAAATTTACTTCTTCGGAATATTCTGTTCATCAGATCTTTACGCTTGCCTCTATCATACAGTATGAAGGTACGGCTGATATGGATGTATTGAAGAACATATCTAGTGTATTCTACAATCGTTTGCATTCTGATATGGCATTGGGCAGTTCCGTTACGGTATGCTACGCATTGGATTATGACAGAGATGTGGATAACTGGCAGGCATGTGAAGTAAACACGGATCTTGACAGTCCATACAATACATACCTCCATACAGGGCTTCCACCGGGACCTATTACATCATTTGGAGCAGATGCACTGGAGGCCGCTTTGGAGCCGAATCAGACGGATTACTACTACTTCATGGCAGATGTATATGGCGATGGAAAAGTATATTTTTCCAAGACAATGGAAGAGCATGATGCTCTTGTACAGAAGTATTTGCAGAAATGAAATACAGTACATGCGGTTATATTGAGAACGGAAATGCATATCTGATGCTGTATCGTAACCGAAAGCGGAATGATGTCAATCATGGTAAGTGGATCGGTGTTGGTGGTAAGTTTGAGCATGGTGAAACTGCCAGGCAATGTATGTGCCGTGAGATCAAAGAAGAGACAGGGCTCATTTTCAGAGAAAAGGAGCTCTGTTTTAGAGGAATCCTATATTTTTATTATGCAGAAAAGGAAGCAGAGAAGATTTGGATTTACACAGTTCATTCAAAGATACGTGATGTGATCGATTGCGATGAAGGCACTCTTGCATGGATCTCATATGAGACTATTTTGGATCTTCCATTATGGGAGGGTGATCGTACTTTTCTTATAAAGATGTTGCAGGATGATAAAGCGACATTTGTATTGGATTTACATTATGACGATCACGGAAATCTTTTGCACTATGAAGAAAGGACGGCTGAAGATGAATAAACCGATCATAATCGGTATTGCGGGTGGCAGTGCGTCAGGAAAGACGACGATATCCCGCAAGCTGAAAGAAGCTTTTGCGGATGATAAAAAAGTATTGATTATTCGTCAAGATGATTATTACAAAGATCAGTCTGATCTTCCGATGTCGGAAAGAGTAAAAACGAATTACGATCATCCTTTTGCGTTTGACAACGATCTTTTGATCGAACAGATAAAGATGTTGTGCAATGGCGAATCCATTGAAAAGCCCACATATGATTTTGTGGCCCATACGAGAAGTTCTGTAACAGAGCATTGTGATCCTTGCGATGTGTTGATCTTGGAAGGACTCTTTGTTTTACAGAGTCCGGCGATCAGAGATCTGTTGGATATTAAGATCTTTGTGGATACAGAAGCTGATGTACGCTTTATACGTCGCCTTGTAAGAGATGTGAATGAACGTGGACGCACTTTGGAATCGGTCGTAATGCAATATATGAAAACCGTAAAAGTGATGCATGATACTTTTATCGAGCCGAGCAAGAGTTTTGCGGATCTGATCATTCCGGAAGGTGGCAAGAATGATGTTGCCATCGATCTTCTCATAACAAAAATCAGTAGCATCATTGGATAGCGAATGATATAATAACCAAGCTAATATCAGTAAAAAGGAGTGTTGATCATGACAGAAGAAGTAAAGCATCTTTTGACCGAAGAAGGTCTGAAGAAGACACAGGAAGAATATAATCATCTCGTTCATGTCGTTCGTGAAGAAGTAAAGAGAGAACTTGCCGAAGCACGTTCCCTCGGTGACCTTTCCGAGAACGCTGACTATGATGCAGCACGTGATAAGCAGTCTCAGGTCGAGAGTCGTATTGTTGAGCTCGAAGAGATCCTGCAGCACCATACGATCATTGAGGCAGGCAGTGGCTCCTCAACGGTGATCAGTGTAGGTTCCACAGTTACATTGCAATTCATGGACACAAATGAAGTATCTACATATACGATCGTAGGTTCTACGGAAGCCGATCCGCTCAATGGAAAACTTTCCAATGAAACACCTTTGGCTAAAGCTATCCTCGATCACAAAGTCGGTGATGTTTGCACAGTCAATGTGAAGACACCGTATGAAGTAAAGATCGTAAGCAAGTAATATTAAGCAAGATCGACCCGGTATGACCGGGTTTTTTTTGCGGTTGGTGAGATATTGTGACGAATAAGATAAGCGGGGTGATGTCTTATGAAGCAATTTCTCATCTTATTATTCTTTTTATTTCTTACTTTATCATTCGACCCGGCTCCACAGGATCTGTCCAATGCTATAGATGATTCTATGACAGTTACTGTAAGTGGGGCGGTTGAGAGACCCGGAAAGATCGAACTTCCGCTGTATGCAACGGTTGAAGATGCCTTGAATATCACCATTCCTTTGCCGGATGCGGACATCTCATCACTTAATCCACAATTGATACTAAATGATAAAGATGTATTGAATGTTCCTTTACATTCATCAGAAAATGTTTTGAAGGTCTCAATCAATACCGCATCGGTGGAAGAGCTTCAACAGCTTCCGGGTGTGGGACCTTCCACGGCGCAAAGGATCGTTGCACATCGTGAGAAGAACGGCCTATTTCAAATGATCGAAGACCTAATGGAAGTTAAAGGAATCGGCCCGGCAAAGTTTGCTAAGCTTCAGGAGAATATCACGCTATGAAGAAAAATCTCTTTCTGATGGCGGTCTTGTTGTTTTGTTACTTGCTTTTGAAAGACTCATTTCCACTAGCGGGTATGGTCATCTTGTTATGGTATTGTCAAATGCGTACAAAAGACAAGAGCTGGATCATTCTTGCCCTTTGTATGATGCTTACTTTGTTGCCACATTGGGATATGCAAAGACCGGAGATGACAGACGGGGTCGTGACAGATGTGAAGGCTTCTTATGTGATCATACGATCAGGTAGGACAAAACTGCTTCTCTATACGAATGAATCTGTTGATTGGGGGGACCGTGTTTCATTCGTTGTTGAGCCTAAGCTCATTGTATCGGCGGTCGGAATGTACCGTAGTGGATTTGATGCATATTGTCACCGACAAGGCGTATATTACTCCGCACGGGCCACAAAGATCGAAGTCCTACAGCATCATCGGTCTTTACGTTCGTATCTCAGAGAGAAATGTGAAGGATTAGATGAAAAGGCACGTGTGTTTGCAAAAAAATTTCTTCTGGGGATTTCCACAGCAGGGATGGAGGACAGTTTTTTCTATATTCATGGTGCATCTTTGGCTGCAGTTGCAGCTTTGATCCAATCTATATTGCGTTTTTTTGTTGTGAAAAGGAAACGAGATATCATAATGATCATACTGTATGCGGTTTTGGCACTGTTTTTTGGTATGCCAATGATGCTTGTGCAAGGACTGCTGTTTCGTGTTCTGAGTTTTTTTAATCTTACATCGGATGAACGCATAGGACTTGGGTATTTGTTACTGTTTACGATATTTCCGTCTGCCGTCTTTACACCGGGCATAATGTTGCCGGCCATATACCGCATCTCGGGGCGTTTCTTTCGCAAAACACCGTTTCTTACTCCGTTCATCTCTGCCCTCGTGCAAAATTTGTTTTTCCAAAAGATCGATCCTATCGGCACTTTTGTTTATATGCACATGAGGCCGGTCATAGGGGCGGTATGGATCTGTACATTTGCAAGTGTGCTTGTTTCTTCATCCGGATTTGCCGGGATCATTGCAATATTTGACAATTTCCTTTCTTTCCTACAATACACAGCTTTACCGGGATCGATCTTGGGCATGGGGAGTGTCTTCTATGTACTGTGTGTTGTTTCGTTTGGCAAGGAGCATCGCTGGAGGAATGCCTATATACTGCTGTTACTGTTTCAGTTATTTGGACTGTTCCATCCATTTGCTGAGATCTCATTTATAAATGTCGGACAAGGAGACAGTATTCTTGTTCGCGCACCACTGAATAGTGGAAATGTTTTGATCGATACAGGAAAGCCCAATGCATATGATCAGGTGGAAACGTTCTTACATGCCAAATGTGTACGGAAATTAGATGCTCTTATCATCTCACACAGTGATGATGATCATGATGGTAACAAAGACAAGATCATAGAAAATTTTCGTCCGGAAACCGTATTGGAAGAGAAACACGAACCTTTTACATGTGGTGGTATTCGCTATACAGACGTTAATCCTATTGTAAATGATGATACAAACCAAAGTTCATTAACAGAATATTTTGGATTTAATGGAATGAGTGTTTTAATGACAGGAGATATTGATGCTGTGGCAGAAGAGGCGATCCTTGCCAAGTACAATGCATTATCCTCTTCACTTCTCAAGGCTGCGCATCATGGCAGTTCTACAAGCTCGTCCGAAGCGTTTTTAGATGTGACAAGACCTGAGATTGCAGTTATCTCTTCCGGTCCTTTCAACATGTATCATCATCCTTCTCCGGAAGTGATCCAGAGATTGTTGAAACGCCATATTCCTTATGTGCATACATTGGTTGATGGAGATATTACGGTGTTGGCGATCGGTCGACGAAACATTCTTTTTACGGCTTCCGGAAAGATATGGTTATTAAAAGATCATCTTCGGGAATAATGTCATTTGATGGCTTCATAGGAAGAAAGTCAAAAACTAAAATGTATCATCATGTATGATATAATAAAAATAAATATGACTAACTATGTGATTAGCGGAAAGAATCAGTTTCGCGAAAAAGAAAGATTGAATCGAATATTGACTAAAGTTCGTGTTGCTAAAGAAGACCTGATCGAGATCGATGCCTCTAAACCAAAGACATTCAAGATTGAAGAAGCGTTGATCGAATGTGGCACGATGTCGTTATTTCAGGAAGAGAATAGAGTCGTTATCCTGCGTGATCCTTGGTTTTTAAAAGGAGCAGAGAAAGGTGCACCTAAAGCGAATGAAGAGGACCGCAAATATTTGATCGAAGCTTTGAACACTTATCTTTCAGATCCCAATCCGGGATGTACGTTGATCTTTTATCTTGATGGATGTGATGCGGACACAAGAAGAAAAGAGTACAAAGTGCTGGAGAAGCATCATGTGGAGAGGGTCGTATGTGATCTGATCAAACCTTGGGATTTTCCTGCCCATATCACGGAATTGTTGAAGGAAGGCGGGTTTGTTTTGGATCATGATGCCAGATGCGAGTTTGATGAAAGGGTTGGAACAGATGAATTTCAGCTTCATCATGCCATCGAAAAACTGGATCTTTATGGAGAGAAGAAATATGATGCTCGGACGATCCGGATGTTGATCCCGGAAGATGCCAATGTGGATATGTGGAAGCTGGGAAATGCATTTCTTTGTGGGAGGATCACAGATGTGATACGCAGTAGAGATAGGATGTATGCAAAGGGGATGTCAGCGATGGATATGATCCCGTTGCTTTCTTCACAATTGCGAAAAGCATACGATATCCGTGCTTTGGCAGATCTTGGGTATGACAATGCTACGATCGCTATGCGGTTGAAGATCAAGGAATCAGCTGTACGCATGAATCTGAAGAACATCGGATCTATGCGGGCACGAACTATCCTCCATAGAATGAGCATGTTGGCGGAGATAGAGCAGGGCATAAAGACCGGAAGTTTGGAGACAAATGCCGCTTTTGAAGCTTATCTTTTAAAATATGGGGTGCGCCATGTCTGAGACAAAACATCTGACGCATCCTTTTCCACCACTGTATGACAATACATCCAAGGTCTTGATCCTTGGATCTTTCCCTTCTGTTGTATCTCGCCAAAAGTCATTCTACTATGCCAATAAAATGAATCGGTTTTGGCCGGTCATGGGTAGGATCTTCGCGGAAGTTCCTGAAGATAAAGAGGCTTTTTGTCATAAGCATCATATTGCTTTATGGGATGTGATAGAGTCCTGCACGATCACAGGATCAAGTGATTCCAGCATCTGTGATGTGAAGGTCAATGATATTCAGGGGTTGATCGACAAAACGAAGATACGTACAGTATTCACAACAGGTGGTAAAGCTGCTTCGCTGTACAAAAAATATGTTGTATGTGATGCCGAACACATTGCATTACCGAGCACATCCGGGGCTAATGCCAGGATGTCGCTTGATGCATTGACAGAGGCGTATCAATTGATCAAGGAGAAATGCGATGAAGAAAATTGAATTGCTTGCCCCGGCCGGTAATATGGAATCTCTGCACGCGGCTGTGGCTGCCGGATGCGATGCAGTGTATCTTGGCCTGACAAATTTCTCTGCTCGTGCATTTGCGGGCAACTTTGACCGCGAAGAGTTCTGTGAAGCGGTACGATATTGCCATGTCAGAAATGTCCGTGTATACGTCACGATGAATACGATGCTCTATGAGACGGAGATCGAAAATGCCAAGGAAACTGTACGTTTTCTCTATAAAAATGATGTGGATGCCTTGTTGATCCAGGATCTTGGATTATTTCATCTTGTCAGAACAATGTTTCCGGATCTGGAAGTACATTGTTCCACACAGATGCATGTACATAATCCGGTTGGTGTTCGCTATATGAAGCAAGAAGGTGCTTCACGAGTCGTCTTGGCACGTGAAACACCGATCGATGTGATCCGTGAAGCATGTCGTGAAGATGTGGAGATAGAGGTTTTTGCCTATGGTGCCATATGTATCTCGTATTCCGGACAGTGCTTGATGAGTGCTGCATTGAAGAATCGCAGTGCCAACAGAGGCATGTGTGCACAGTGTTGCCGTTTGAAGTACTACCCGGAAAAGGGCAAGAGGTTTGAAGATGGTGATTTTCTGCTTTCACCTAAAGATCTCAATGCCATTGATAGGATCCCGGAGTTGATCGAAGCAGGTGTTAGTTCATTGAAAATCGAAGGGCGGATGAAACGCCCGGAATATGTATATCTTGTTGTTAAAACATTCCGTGAGGCAATCGATGCATACTATGAGAAAAAGTCATATCATGTATCACAAAAGAGGCAGAAGGAGCTTCTTCTTATGTTCAACAGAGGGTTCTCAGCGGGACATCTGTTTGGCGATGATGTAAAGCATCGCATGAGTCATGATCGTCCCAATCACCGAGGTATTCCCATCGGCACGGTGATCTGCTGTGGTGAAAACAGTGTGACTGTAAAGTTGAAGGATGTATTACATCAGCATGATGGTTTGCGTATTCTCAAAGAGCCGGTTGATATCGGTCTGACGGCAGTGAAGATCGAAAAAGACGGGATGCTCGTCAATCATGCTGATGTGGGAGATGTTGTAAAGCTGTCATGTCCTGATCGTGCTGCCAAAGGAGCGACTTTGTTGAAGACTTCTGACAGCATATTGATAAAAGAAATCGACCGTGAGATCGCCGAAACGGTTCGTCGTATTCCTGTCACCATGTCTTATATGGCCTTCGAAGGACAGCCCTTTTCCTTAACGGTAATGGATGAAGATGGTCATGTCGCATATGCTGAAAGTGAAAGTGTGATAGAAGCGGCCAAAAACGCACCGATCACAGAAGAAAAAGTTGAAAAAGCCCTTTGTAAGACAGGAGATCTTCCCTTTTCAGTAGTATCTTTGGAAGGTAGTATCGGACATGTGTTCATTCCTGTCAGTACGATGAATGATGTCCGAAGAAGAGTGTTGCAACAACTGATGGAACAACGTGAAAAAAGGCATGTGCGCAGCGGCGAACGACCATATTCCTTCACAGTACCGGAAAAGTCTTTTTTGCCAAAATTACTTATTGAAGACCATACAGGTAATGTTGTGAAAGAAAATGCCATGATCGTTGCAGAACATCGAGGGCTGTGTCCGGTCGTCAATGAGACCTATGCTATCGCTGAGGAAAGAAAAGACAGTGTACTTTCTTCTGTATGTGATCTTGCCGGAGACCATGAGAGATGTGTCGCGGGAATGACGATGAATCTGGCTAATTCTTATGCTCTTGCCTATGTACTTTCTAAGCCCGGCATCGATGGGGCGGTGTTTTCATCTGAATGTTCTTCGGATCAGATCGATGCTTCTCTGCAAGCTTTTGCAAAGAGATATGGTCATATGCCCGAGATGTATCGTCTTGTTTATGGCAAGCGCGTACTGATGACGGTGAAAAATGGCTTTAGTGAGAAGAAGGTCGATCACTTCTATGATATGCATGGTGACAGATTTGATGTGCGCTATGAAAACGGTTCGGTAGAGATCTTGGAAAAGGAACCATTTTGTGCAGAAAACGAAGATGTATACGGAAGCTATATCATCTTCGACAAGGATGAAAAAAACATGAATGCAGTGATCGAAGAAGCAGAGCATGAACTGTCTCTTCCGATTCCTCGCAAAGAGGAAGATTATCTTGTTTGAGAAAGTCTCACAAATGCAAAATAACAAAAGAATGATGCAGACGATGCATCATTTTTTGCTTTGATATCATGTATGGTTCTAAACATTTGCTCACATTGATTTATAAAGCTGTATTTTGGTATAATAAACTTTGATTCAAGGAGTATCGCATGTTTCTGAAAAGAATTGAAATGCAGGGGTTTAAGTCCTTTGCAGATAAGACTGTAATTGCTTTTGAGCATGGCATTACCGGTGTTGTCGGCCCCAATGGATGTGGTAAATCCAATATAGCCGATGCGGTGCGATGGGTGCTTGGTGAGCAGAGTGCCAAAAGCATGCGCGGTGAGAAGATGAATGATGTTATCTTTGCCGGCAGTGCGGATCGCAGAAAATTAAATATGGCGGAAGTTACGCTGATATTTGATAATACAGATCATATTCTCAATACAACTCTGGATGAGGTGGAAGTTACACGTAAATTATATCGTGATTCAGGAGAAGCGGAATATTTGATCAATAAGAAAAGCGTACGTTTAAAAGATATCGTGGATCTGTTTCTGGACACGGGACTTGGTAAAGATTCCCTTAGCATCATTTCACAGGGTAATGTTGTTTCTTTTGCAGAGGCAAAGCCTGTGGAAAGAAGGGGCATTTTTGAAGAAGCTGCAGGTGTATCAAAATACAAGAAAAGAAGGATCGAATCACTGAGCAAGCTGGAACGGACAAAAGAGAATCTTGACCGCTGCGGTGATATTTTGCTGGAGCTTGAGAAACAGGTCTCGCCTTTAAAAAAGGCGGCGAGAAAAGCGGAGATTTTTCGCGAAAAGAAGCAGAGACTTGAGGAGATCGAGATCTCGGTGCTTGTGCGGGATGTAGATGAGATCAATGAGAGCATTTCGTCAGCAGAGAAGACACTGTTTGACATTGAGGCCAAGATCACGATGTATAAGACAAATATTCTCGTCTCGGAAGGAAAGATCCAGGAGTCAAGATCTCATGTTTCCGAGCTCGATAAAGAAGTAAATGTCTTGCAAGATCGTTTGATGAAGTGCATGAACGAAATTCAAAATCTTGAGCAAAGACGCACTGAGATGGATGAAAAGCGAAAATATATCATTGAGATCGGAACCCGGCAACAAAAGGCTGAGGAGACACGGAAACTTATGGAAGCCGCCAAGGCGGAGTATGAGGACCGCAACGAACGTCTTAAGGCCATGAATACAGAAAAGAAATTGCTGCAGGAGAAGATCAACAGTATGGCACAGGATCTTCTTATGAAGCAAAGTGCAGTTGACCAAGCATCCGGCATCTTGCGTTCGTTGGAGAATAGGAAGAATGTGCTGGAACAATTAATGAAGAATCCGTTCAACAATCAAGCCGGGATCCGTTCTATCATGGATCATAAGCAATCTCTGCATGGGATACTCGGTGTGACGGGGCAGGTATTGAAAGCAGTGGATGGATATGAGGAAGCTATTTCCACAGCACTTGGTGGGGCAATGAACAACATCATCACAACAGATGAAGCTGCTGCTCGTGATGCCATCCGTTTTTTGACGAAGAATCGGTCCGGCCGTGCAACATTTTTGCCATTGACTGTATGTCAGCCACATGACATCTCCAAAGAAGCGGAATTTATCTGTGAAAATACGGATGGTTATCTTGGCATTGCGGCAGATCTTGTGGAATGTGATGAAAAATTTTATCCTGTCGTGGATTCTCTGCTTGGCAATGTCATCATCGTAGATACTATGGAAGCAGGAAACAATCTGTCGGCTTTGACAAAGCGGCAATATAAGATCGTTACCAGAGAAGGTGAGGTCATTCATAAAGGCGGTTCCATGACCGGTGGCAAAGTCAGATCCAATACCAATATCATGACGATGAAAAAGGAACAGCATGATCTTTTAAAAAAAGAAGATGCCCAGAAAGCAAAGTTAGCACTGGCCAAAAAAGAATGGACGACTGCCAATAATCTGCAGATACAGCAGATGGAAAAGAATCAGGAGCTTACACGTGGTATTGCGGCACTTGAACCTGTTGTGGATGTCAAAGAAGCAAAGTATGAACAATTAAAGAATGATCTTGCCTTGCTTGGTGAAGCGGTCGATACTGAGGAAGAACATCCTGCAGATGATCTGATCGTCAGATTGAATGAAGCATATTCGGAACGAGATGCTCTTACCAATGAGATCAAGGTCAAACGGGAGCGTCGCATGAAAGAAGCCATGGATGCGGATCGTAAGGATGCTCAACTGAGACAGATCAGAAAGGATTTGTCTCAGGCTGAAGCTTCTGCTAATGCCATTAAAGTGGATCGTGGTAAGCTGGAGATCCGGTTGGACAATAATCTGCAAAGATTGGTCTCCGAATACAGTCTTACTTATGAATCAGCCAAAGAGCGTACGATGGATGCTGAAATGGAGGATCTCGTACAGGCACGTGCGGAAGTATCGACATTACGTTCTGAGATCCAAAGACTGGGTAATATCAACATGAATGCCCCGGAAGAATATAATGAAATCAATGCCCGTTACGAAGAAATGAAAAAACAGATCGAAGAATTGACGCAGTCCAGAGATAAGATCTTGGCTGCAATAGATGATATGGACAGTGTCATGAAAAAGCAGTTCAAGGAGATGTTCGAAAAGATCAATGAACAGTTTAATGAGATCTTTGTAAGTCTTTACGGTGGCGGAAAAGCTGAGTTGATCTTATGTGATCCGGACGATCTTCTCAATACCGGTATTGAGATCAATGCACAGCCACCGGGAAAAGCTGTGCAGAATAATATGTTGTTCTCGGGCGGGGAAAAGTCTTTGATCGCATTATGCGTTCTATTTGCAATCTTAAAGGTAAAACCGGTGCCTCTTGTCATCCTCGATGAGGTGGAAGCTGCATTGGATCCGGGTAATGTAGAGAGATTTGCACAGTATTTGCATAACTATACAGATCGTACGCAGTTCATTGTTGTTACGCATCGTGTGGGCACGATGGAGAAAGCCGATGTATTGTTTGGTGTGACGATGCAACATCAGGGAGTAAGTCAGATGCTGAAAGTAACACTGAAGGATGCGATCGATATGTCAGAAACAGCTAAGGAGGGTCAGTCATGAGTTTTTTCTCTAAACTGAAAGAAAAGTTTTCTAAAAAGAAAGAAAAAGATAAAGCCGTCTATCTGAGTGGCTTTGAAAAAACAAATCAGACATTCTCGGATGCCTTGAATCAGATGAGTTACTCATTTCATGGTGTGGATGATGAGTTTCTGGAACAGTTGACGATCGTTTTATTGGAGAGTGATGTTGGCATTCAACTGGCAGATCTCATTTGTGAACGGTTGAAGGAAAAATGTGATGCATATCCGGGTGTGACATTTCATTGGGCAATGAACTTCTTGCTTGAGATCATGAAGGATATCTATGAAGAGTATCCGGATGAGCCGATCGTATACAATGATAACGGGCCGACTGTGATCTTGTTGGAAGGCGTAAACGGTTCCGGTAAAACAACCAGTTGTGCAAAGCTTGCACAGTTGTATCAGAACGAGGGAAAACGTGTGGCTTTTGTTGCTGCGGATACGTTCCGTGCAGGAGCTATCGAACAGCTTGCCAAATGGGGAGATCGCTTGAATGTTCCAACGATCAAAGGACGTGAGAATGGCGATCCAAGCGCCGCTATTGTGGACGGTTGCCGTTTTGCCAAGGAAAAGGGAGCCGATATCCTTCTTTGTGATACTGCCGGAAGATTACAAAATAAGACGAATTTGATGCAGGAACTGGCTAAGATGAACCGTGTTTCCGGGCGTGAGATCGAAGGAGCACCACATAATACGTGGCTTGTTCTGGATGCTACAACAGGCCAGAACGGACTGTCTCAGGCAGAAGTGTTCGCGGAGAGCACAAAACTGACAGGTATCATTTTGACGAAGATGGATGGTACGGCAAAGGGTGGTATCATTCTTGCCATCAAGCATAAACTCCATGTGCCTGTATATTACATCGGTCTGGGCGAACAGCCGGACGATCTTAGACCATTCGATCTGGATTCTTATCTCTATAGTATCTCGGAGGGACTCAAAGGTGTCCAGTGAGCGTGAAGACCTTAATGTACTGTATGATTTCTACGGCTGTCTTTTGACATCAAAACAAAGAAGATTCTTCTCTGATTATTATCGGGAAGATTATTCTTTGGCGGAGATCGCAGAAGACGAAGGAATATCACGTGCTGCTGTCTTTGATGCATTAAAGAGGTGTCGTCAGGAATTGACAGATTATGAGAGTAAGCTGCATTTAGCTGCTTCGTTTAAAAAGCGACTTGAACTGTATGAACAGATCAAATCGCTTGGTGATAAGCAGATTTGTGCTTTAATAAAAGAGTGTATCAATACTGAAATTGAAGGAGGAAAATTGTGAGTAAAATTATTTCAGTCAATGCAGGGTCTTCATCCCTGAAGTTCCAGCTGTTTGAAATGCCGGAAGAAACGGTTCTCTGTAGTGGTCTTGCCGAGAGGATCGGTCAGACACAGGGTGTCTTTACGATCAAATACAACGGTGAGAAGGATGTTACGAATATGGCATTGCCCAACCATAAGGCAGCTGTGGAAATGTTGTTGAAGAGTCTCACAGAGCATGGTATCGTCAAGAGTCTTGATGAGATCGATGCGGCAGGTCATCGTATCGTGCAGGGGGGATCTTATTTTGATAAGTCTGTCATCGTAACAGAAGATGTTGTTGATAAGGTTCAGGAACTTGCTGAGCTTGCTCCGTTGCACAATCCTGCTCATCTTGTATGCTATAAGGCATTTGTTGAAGCACTTCCGAAGATCAAGCATGTATTTGTTTTTGATACTGCATTCCATCAGACAATGGAGGCTGATTCTTATCTTTTCCCGGTCCCTTATAACTGGTATAAGGAATATAAGATCAGAAGATACGGTGCTCATGGAACATCTCATAAGTTTGTTAACCGTCGTGCTGCCGAATTGATGGGCAAGGATTATCGTCATCTCAATATGATCACATGCCATCTCGGTAACGGTGCTTCTATTACAGCCATCAAAGACGGTAAGGTAGTCAATACATCTATGGGTCTTACACCTCTGGGTGGTATCATGATGGGTACAAGATGCGGTGATATCGATCCGACTGTTGTTTTCTACATGATGAAGAAGCTTGATATGACTCCGGATCAGATGGATGCTGTATTGAACAAGCAGTCCGGTATGCTGGGTGTTTCCGGCATTTCTTCCGATGCAAGAGATATTTCTGCAGCCGTGAAGGAGGGCAACGAGAGAGCGATCCTCACAGAAAAGCTTTATGTCAACCGTGTCATCAATGTGGTCGGTGGTTATATGATGCAGCTTGGTCACGTGGATGCAATGGTATTTACAGCCGGGCTCGGTGAAAATTCATCTGAGATCAGAGAACAGATCCTGAAGCAGTTGGAAGAGGGTATGGGTCTTAGCATCGATTACGATATCAACAATTCCACACACGGTAAGGAACGTATCATCTCTACGCCGGACAGTAAGATCCAGGTATGGGTCATTCCCACAAATGAGGAATTGATGATCGCTCGCGATACAAAGGAACTCCTCGGTCTCTAAAATGAACTTCGATTTTGTTGATCTATATGAGATCATCGCTACTGCCAAGTGCATTACGATCTTCCGACATGAACATCCCGATTGTGATGCCTTGGGTGCACAATGGGCTCTGAAAACATGGATCGTAGATAACTTTCCAGATAAGAGAGTATATGCACTTGGTCATGAGACAACGACACAATGCGAATTCCCAAATCAAGATGAAGTGGATGATGAAACGGTAAGAAACAGTTTAGCTATCGTTCTTGATACTGCCAATACAGCAAGAATAGACGATGGCAGGGCATTGACTGCCGCAAGAATCATTAAGGTCGATCATCACCCCAACCGTGAGCCTTTTGGTGATCCTTGTCTTGTATTTGACTATGCTGCTGCAACGTGTGAGATCTTGACACGTTTCTTCTATGACAACAGAGAAAGATGCAATGTTTCTTCAGATGTGGCAAGATACCTCTATCGTGGTATTCTGACAGATACGTTATGCTATCGCACTACCAATACAACTGCACATACATTGCAAACAGGAGCATATCTCAGCACGCTTGGAATCGATCTGCCATATATCAATCAGGAACTTTTTGATGTAACTTTCCAGATCTTCTCTTTTCAGAATCTCATTCGCAATTCTGTTATATACAAAGACGGTCTTGCTTATGTAAAGCTGGAACAGAATGTTTATAAAAAATGGAATATTTCTTCTTCTGAGGCAAGAAATTATATCGATCAGATCGGGCATGTAAAAGATTTTGAAGTTTGGGCTATGTTCACGGAAGATGATGAACAAAAAGGGGTATATAATGCCTCACTACGTTCCAAGTCATTGAAGATCAATGATATTGCTGAAAAATATCATGGTGGCGGACATGTTAATGCTTCTGGGGTGAAAAATTTAAGCACAGATGATATCCAAGCACTGCTGGAAGATCTGCACGCACGTATTAATGTTAAAAAACACGTAAAATAAGCCTTGATTCAGCATTTTTCATATAGTAATATATAGCCTGCACGGAGGAATTTTACATGAATATTACGAATAAAAAAGTGATCACTGAAGCTATTTCTGATCGTTTTAATATGACTAAGAAAGATGCTTCTGCCATCATTGATGCTGTGTTTGATACAATTACAGAATCTTTGGTGAATGGTGATCGCGTAGATATCACAGGCTTTGGTAAGTTTGAGGTAAAGACACGCGCTGCCAGAATGGGCATCAATCCTCAGACAGGTGAACCGATTCAGATCAACGCAACAAAGATTCCCGGATTTAAGGCATCTAAAAGCCTTAAGGATCTCTTTAAGTAAGCTATTATATTGATAGTTCTATATGAACAAAACAATGGATGCTGTCTTGTGTCATCAAGCAGTATCCATTTTCTTTTGTTCGAATGATTATATGCAATATAGATATGTTGAAATGCAAGTTCAGGATAGTGTAAATACTGCTCTTTTTCATAAATATTGTATAATATATATTATGCGAATAAATATATAATGATAGGAAATATATATTTTACAAATATTTGCAATACTGAGAACATCCTATACTTAAGGATGTTCTCAGTATTGCATGTAATTATTTCTTGCCTCTCTTTTTATATCCATGTAACGATCTGACACTGACGTTTGCGATATCTTGATCATACTCTCCGGGATGATACTTTTTATATGCTTCCGTCATTTGTTCATTTTGAATATGTGTATAGATCTCAGTCGTATGGATATCACTGTGTCCTAAGATCTCTTGGATCGTTCTAAGATCGGCACCACCTTGTAGCATATGCGTGGCATACGTATGACGCAGTTTATGTGGTGTGATGTGTTTGCTGAAATGTAGCTCATCACACTTTTTTTGCATTAGTTTTTCTATAGATTGTGGTGTTATCTTCCTACCGTGCTTATTTATGAAGAACAGAGATGATGGTGTTTTTAAGAAAAGAGGTCTTGCCTCCTCATAATATCTTTTCAGTAGGGGAAGCGTAGCAGAAGGAATGGGGACGATCCTCTCCTTCTCTCCCTTCCCTATCACTTTTAATTTGGAAGAAGAAAGATCGGTTCGGTTGAGTGTAAGATTCACTGCTTCTGATATACGTAGCCCACACGCATATAGCGTTTCCAATATAGAGTGGTATAAGAGTTCTTCCGGGTTATCATCATTAAAAGATGACATGAGCTTTTCTATCTCATTCTTTGTACAGTATACAGGCAGTGTCTGTTCTGATCTGTTTACTTCCAGATGTATACTGGGATCTAACTCGTCTTTCATAAATGATAAATATTTATGAAAGGAACGTATTGCGGCAGCCATGCGAACGACAGATCTGTCATTCTTTTGTTTTTCCTGAAGCTGTATAAATTTCTCTATAGAGCGGTAAGTCACTTCAGATGTATCATTGATCCCCATGGCATTTAGATAAGCTGTATATTGCTTTAAATCGCTTCTGTAGGCATCGGTGGTATTTTTACTACACCCTCTATTGACCGAAAGGTCGGTCAAAAACTGTTTTACGGCTTGTTCTATTTGCATTTCTTACCTTTTAAAAGATCACTGGCCCGACAGAATGATCCCTCCGGCATCTGTCTTTTCAAATCTTTCAATACCGATAATGTATCTTCTTGTTCTTCATGTGTTTCAGAGAATAGATCAAGCTGTGACACACATTCCGATCTATCTTTCAATCCCGTCAAGCTGATCCCGACCAGACGAACGGCTTCCCCATCCCAATTCTCATCAAACAATTCCATCGCTTTATCCAAGATCTCTTCACTTCTCCAAGTGGGCTTCTCAAGACGAATGCTACGGTCTACATTACGAAAATCAAAATACTTTATACGGATCTGTAAAGTCGTACCAAGTTTGTTTTCATTCTTCAATCTCTTTGACAACCGACGTGCCAATACCCGATAGAGTCCTCTCAATTCTTCGTAATCCGTAATATCATCCAGCATCGTTTCAGATACACCCATGGATTTGGCATCCCACTCTTTTATGATCGTACGATCGTCATAACCGTAGGCGCGTTTGATCATAGCATCTCTATTTCTACCAAATACTTGTGCAAGCTTATCTTTATCTTGATACAATGCAAGATCGCCGATCGTCTTAATCCCAAGCTTGATAAGGAGTGGTTCTGTCTTCTTTCCAACACCCCTCATATCGCCTATGGGTAAGGGCCACATCTTCTCTTTGACATCACGGATACGCAATACTGTAATGCCCATTGGCTTTTTCATATCACTTGCCATCTTGGCCAGAAACATATTGGGTCCCACTCCGATCGAGCATGGCAGACCAACTTCATTCAAAATGCGTCTCTGGATCAACACTGCCAGATCCAAAGGTCTTTTAAAAGACCGGATCGTTTCTGTTACATCGGCATAACACTCATCAATACTGGCTTGTTCTACATCCTTGGCATATTCTCTTACAATGGACATAAATTTTTCACTTAGTTCCATATAGTATGATCTATGTCCCGGCACAACGATCAATTCCGGACATAGTTTCAGAGCTTCTCCGATCGGCTGCGCACTATGTACGCCTTTGGCCCTTGCTTCATATGAAGATGTACTTATGACACTGCGCCTTGTAGTTCCTGATACTGCTACGGGTTTGCCTTTCAAAGACGGATCCAGCAAAATTTCAGCATTTACAAAAAAAGCATTCATGTCAATGTGAAAATAAACAGCACTCATTCGTTGTGATTCCTCTTAAACAATTCTCCTGCCGCTTTTAATGATGCATCGGTGATCTCTCCGGATGCGATCAAGGCAAGCTGTCTGATCCTTCCTTCTTCATCGAGCTCTGTCACCTGTGTTCTGGTCTTTCCGTCGGAATCCGCTTTTGAAACAAGATATTGTGCATCCGCACAGCTTGCGACCTGAGCAAGATGCGTAACGGCAAAGACTTGACAACACGAAGACAGAGAATGCATCTCTTTGCCGATGGCAGTGGCAACAGGTCCACTGACACCGGTATCGATCTCATCGAAAATAACGGTCTGTATCCCCTGCAAATTCGTGAAGATCGATTTAAGTCCAAGCATCAATCGTGACAATTCACCGCCCGATGCAGTCTTTTGCAAAGGTTTAAGATCTTCTCCTTTGTTCATGGAGATCATAAAGATTACTTTATCACTGCCAAAAGCAGACGGCTCGGCAGGTTGGATCTCTGCCTTAAATCTCGCATTTGGTAACATCAATCTCTTCAGATGTTCCATAACTTCACGATCCAGATCCGGTGCTCCCTTTATACGACGTTCAGAAAGCTTCACTGCGTATTTTTGGTATTCTTCTTCAGCTATGGAGATCTTTTGCTCGATCTCAGCAAGAAATTCCGACTTATGTTCATATTGACGGATCTTTTCTGTATATTCATCTTTCTTATCAAGTATCTCTGCAATATTATGACCGTATTTCCGTTTCATCTTTTGAATGATGAAAAGTCGTTCTTCCATTGCATTGATCTCATCTTCCGAAAGATCCATCTCTTCTCTGATCTTAGCAAGTGTCTCCAGTGCATCCGTCATCGTATAGTAAGCATCGTTAAAATCATTCTGAATTTTTGTTATCCTGTCTGAGCCCTTAAGAGTATCTATTGTTTTCTTCAACTCATATAGATCACCTTCGATCGTACTATAGATCTCATTACACATGTTCATCTTGTCAAATGAGTCTTTTACAGTTTTATATTGTCTCTCTTTCTCTTCCAATTCTTCTTCTTCACCGATCTGCAGACCCGCTTCCTCGATCTCTTTGATCTGGTAATTGTAATACTGCAGATCATTCTCATTAAACGCATCATCCAATGCCGACTGTTTCTCTTTGACAAGTCCTTGCCATTTTTTGTATGCCACGGCAACATTCATAAGCAGATCATCATCTTGTAGGTATTTGTCCAAAAGATGAACATGCAGGCTTTCTTTTAAAAGGTAGGCATTATCTCTCTGACCGTGAATATCGATCTCATCACGCAATACATCTTTTAAAAGAGCAAGTGTTGCGATCCTTCTGTCGATCCGAACGGTGCTCTTGCCTGAAGAATGGATCTCACGCGTGAATGTGGTTTCATCTTCCATTACAAGACCGGCTTCAGCCATAACTCGCCGGGCATGAAGATTGTTTGTCAGATCAAATGTCCCTTCTACGATGGCAGTATCTGCTCCTTTCATAACAAAAGAAGAACTACCACGCTCTGCACACAGCAGTGAAATAGCATCGATGAGAATGGATTTTCCGGCCCCTGTTTCACCGGTAAAAGCACTGAATCCGGACCTCAGATCCAAGTCAAGCTCATCGATCAGTACAAAGTTTTTTATATACAAATGCTTGATCATACAATTACTGTCAGTATCTCTATCTACATAAACAAAATAAAATGATGCGGTGCGTAACAGCACTTTGTGAATAACTAGTTGAACTATATGACCACAGATCACATAAATTCATGTGAATCTATTTTATAACTGATTGATATTTTCTACAACTTATCCTATTCCGAAAGAAAGGCATCCTTCAGGACGCTCACAATGTCTTCTATTTGCTCCGGGTATGTATCTACGGCAGAAACTACGATTAGACCACTGAAGGACGAGGAAATGGCTCTGGCGTACGTCCACATACATAGCTTTCCCTACCTCTGCCAGTTCGTACAGCTTCTTCAGCTACTTATCAGCATCGAAATGTGAAAAAAGGACATGACCATCATTGTATCATGTCCTATATGCACATCTTGCTTCACATCATTTTTCATTCGTCATCAGATTCTCGATCTCATCCATCAGAGAATTTAGGTCAATATGAAGCTCTTTACGCAGTCTTGTCTCTGCTCCTTGCTGTACATATTGGTCTCCGATGCCAAGTCTCTTGATCTTCATGGTACGATCATGATCGCACAACCAGGAAAGGATCTCTTCGCCAAGACCACCGGCAAGCATATCACTTTCGTATACAATACCGGGTCTACCCGAGTTTGCGATCTCTTCCAGCATCTCATCATCCATTGGCTTAAAGAAACGGCAGTTGACGACAGTGGCAGGAATATGATTATTACAAAGCTTATCATGTACCGTACGCACATTTGGTCCATATGTAAATACAAAGACCTTGTCATGCTCTGTTGTTTTAAACATCTCCCAACTCCCGATCTTCACTTCATGCATCTTAGGATCATGGGGTGCTTTCACGACACCCTTGGGATAACGCAACGCAAATGGGTGTTTTTGACGGAATGCTGTATATAACAGATCACGTGCTTCCTCGGCATCTTTTGGTTGAGCCAGGATCATATTCGGCAATGGTCGTAAAAGACCGATATCATATATACCATGATGTGTTTCACCATCATCTCCGACTAGGCCAGCATGATCGATACCGATCACGACCGGCAGATCCATACGGCATATGTCATGATTGATCTGATCATATGCCCGCTGCAGAAACGAACTGTAGACAGGAATATACGGTCTTTTTCCGGAGATGGCAAGACCGGCCGCAAATGTCATTGAATGATCTTCGGTGATGCCGCAATCAAACGAACGATCCGGATATTTTGCAAAAAATCTCTGCAGACTGGAACCTTGGATCATAGCCGGAGTCAATACCGTAATATCTTTGTTTTGATCGGCCAGTTCCAATACTGTATCTGAGAAAAGGGCAGCCCACTTTTCATATCCTTCCGGTACAGAGGATAGGGACTTGCCGGTTTGTGGATTAAACGGACCTACACCATGCCACTTTCCTTCCATATCGTTCTCACAGAACTTATATCCTTTGCCTTTTTTGGTGATGACATGTACGACGACCGGCCCCTCATACTTCTTTGCCACTTTAAGGATCTGGACAAGATCATGAATATTGTGTCCGTCCACCGGCCCCATGTATTCCAGATTGAATGTTCCGAATATTCCTTTGTCGATCAAAGAATCCTTGAGACCGTTTTTAAACGACTTCAATCCGGAATAGATAGACTTCCCAAGATCATTCTTGGAGAGGTTCTCTTTAAGACCGTCTTTGAAGTTGTTATATCCGCTGGAAGCTCGCAGATTACTGAAGCTTTTTGCCATTGCTCCGACATTACGTGAGATCGACATATTGTTGTCATTGAAAATGATGACCATCTTTCGCTTTTCTTCACCGATCTCATTCAGAGCTTCCAAAGCCATGCCACTACTGAGAGCCCCATCTCCGATAACCGGCACGACTTGATAATCTTTATGGTCTAAGTCTCTTGCTACCGCCATGCCAAGGGCAGCCGAAAGAGAAGTGGAACTGTGCCCAGCTTCCCATACATCATGAATACTCTCAGATCTCTTCTCAAACCCGCTCATGCCGTGAAAGCGACGAAGGGTCGAAAAGCTAGCGGCACGACCTGTCAGGATCTTATGTGTATAGCATTGATGCCCCACATCAAAGAAAATCTTATCTTCCGGTGAACGGAACACATAATGCAGAGCAATCGTCAGCTCCACTACACCAAGATTACTTGCCAGATGCCCACCGGTTTCAGAAATGGATTGGATCAAGAACGATCTGATCTGTGCTGCCAGGTCATTCAGCTCCTTTATATTGAGGTTTTTGATATCACTTGGGTCTTGAATATCAAACAAATTCATAGACTCCTCCTAAACTATTTTCTTCTTGTTGCAATACTGTCGACAAGCGTCAGCATCTTTGAATCATCAAACCCCTTAAACTTTCCGATCCTTTCACTGCTGTCACGATACAACTGCTGCATTGTTTCCTTAGCACGCTCCATGCCGAGCAATGTCACACTGGTGACTTTCTCATTTCTGGCATCACTGTTGGATTTTCCAAATTCTTCAGCTGTCAGCTCCACATCCAGAATATCGTCCTGGATCTGGAAAGCAAGACCAAGCATCGTTCCTACTTCATGCCACTCTTCCACTGTCTCCTCATTACAGCCGGCAAGTACAGCAGCAATCATAAGAGGAGCACTCAGAAGACATCCTGTTTTATTTGCATGGATCTTTTTGAGAGCAGTCCAGTCGATATTCGATTCCCCTTCTTCGATATCAAGGCACTGTCCCAACACCATACCATCCGGACCGGCCATCGAAGCCAGTATACGAATGGACTTGATGACACGGTCCGCCGGTGCGGCAGAACTACAAGCCGTTTCAAACGCATATGTCAGAAGACCGTCACCGGCAAGAATGGCAGTTGCTTCATCAAACTGCTTATGACATGTCGGTCTGCCTCTTCTGAGGTCATCATCATCCATAGCCGGAAGATCATCATGAATCAAAGAATATGTATGGATCATCTCCATAGCACATGCAAAATCATCCACATATGTACGATCCACTTTATATCCGTCAGCTGCCGCATAGAGAAGATTCGGACGGATCCTCTTTCCGCCGGCCATCAAGGAATAGCGCATAGCTTCTCTGACATCCGACTTTTCGATCCGATCAATCTTGCTTTCCAGCAGATCTTCAAAACTCATGCCTGATCACCTCCACTACGATCGATGATATTGTTTACTTTCTCTTCATATTTTTTCAAGGAAGAATCACAATCCTTCACAAGACCAAGTCCCTCTTCAAACAGTTTAACTGTTTCATCCAGTGAACTTTCATTGTTCTCCAGCAGAGTGACGATCTCTTCCAAGCGACTCATGGATTCTTCAAATGTCTTTTTCTTTGCTGCTGCCATGTTGTTCCTCCTGTTCGATCTGTATTATTTGTGCATCCGCACACCCCTGTGCAAACCGCAATCGGACGATATCGTCTTCGTGCAACTCATCAGCACGATGCACCGGATGCCCATCTTTCATGATAATACTATAACCCCGATCCATGACCTTCAAAGGGGAATATGCATCCAAAATATGCATCTTCGCCTCAAGTCCTGTTCGCCGCCGATCCAGATCCTGCCATACTGCACGCTCAAGATCTTTTTGGTTCATACGGAGTTGTGTTGCTGCCGCATCCCTACGTTGCATGAACAGACGGATCAGATCTGCTTCTTTTGCCCGGATCTTTGCCTTGATGAAAGACGCATCTTGTATGAAAGCCGCAATCAGGCGATGTTGCAAAGAAATAAATGCTTCTTTTTTCTTCTGCTGTTTCATCATGCCAACCTTCAGACAATCATGTAATCTGTCAAGACGATATGCTCTTTCCTGAAAGATCTTCTCAGGTGAACGCAGATAAGGGCAAGAAGCGTCTTGTTCCAGATCCTTCCGGACCGCTGCAAGCTTGTTACGCATAGCACCTATCATCCGCAATTTCATGCCTTCCAGCATCATAGTGACATCTTTGATATCCGGCACAGCTGTCTCTACAGCCCCGGTCGGCGTATTGGCTCTTTTGTCGGAAACAAAGTCCACAAGTGTCGTATCCGTTTCATGCCCGACTCCCGTTACGATCGGAGTATGCATGGCATAGATCGTACGTGCAAGCTTTTCATCATTAAAGCACCAAAGATCTTCTATGCTACCTCCTCCTCTTACAAGAAGGATAAGATCATGTTCGTCTTTATCTGCTTTTAAAAGGCCCTCTATGATCAAAGAGGCTGCACCATTGCCTTGTACCGGCACCGGATATTCCGTCACCTTTGCAACAGGCCATCTTTTTTGAAGTGTGATCAAGACATCAGAACGTGCCGCCGTGTTATTTCCTGTCACAAGAGCGATATCCATGGGATATGCAGGAAGCCGTTTCTTATGCTCATCGCTGAAGAGACCTTCCTCCAAAAGCTTCTTTTTCAACGCATCAAGTTGCAAATACAAAGAACCCATCCCGCTTGGTTGCATGCCGGTGACGATCAATTGCATCCTACCTTCACTCTCATAGACCGTTACATCGCCACGAATGATGACTTTATCACCATCATGGACCGGAAACTTCACACTGCGATTTGCACTTGCAAACATCACACACGGAAGTCCGCTTCGGTCATCTTTAATAGAAAAATACCAATGCCCGCTGTATGGTCTGCGCATATTGGAGATCTCTCCTTCAACATACACACCATGCAGCACAGCATTGCTTTCCAGTTGGCCTTTCAAATAACGGACGAGCGAACTCACCGTTATCACACGCCGTTCGATCATATAATATCCAATACGCGGTTTACAAGCTTATAAGCGTCCTCATCACAGAACTCCTTGGCAAGCTCAACAGATTCATCGATGATGATGGCCGCACTCATTTCCTTCAATTCGAACTCCGCACAGCCATTCAACAGGATTGCCTTTTCGATCATGCCTAGACGATCGAATGTCCAGTCCTTCAATACTTCATTGATATAAGAAGCAAATCGTTCTTTGTTGTTAATGGCAGTATGGATCACATTGAGAAAGTATTTATCGATGTCTTTCTCTTCTCTGCCGAATGTATTTTCAATCAATTCATCCAGATCTCTTTCAGTCAAAAGATACTGGTATACTGTAATCATTGCGTTTTTTCTTTCTTCGTGTCGGTTCATAATTAGATCTCCTATAACATATTTTAACATGCAATCAACTATTTTACACAAATCTTTCCCTTGTAATCAACTGTATTCCCGTATCATTCATATATATGAGTTGAAGAGTGTACGGTTACGCACTACAATCATAGTCATGGATAGTAATACACAAACATATTCTTTGGCTTACAGATTTTTTCATCATTTGCACACCGTAAACAAACATCGTTTTCTTGTTATGAAGAACTGTTTTGCATGTGGGCTCTATTTGCAAGGTCTGACGCACGATCTCAGCAAGTATTCACCGGCAGAATTCTTTGTCAGTGTGAAGTATTATCAAGGTTTTCGTTCACCCTATATGAAGGAAAAAAGCGTCAAGGGATATTCTTTTGGTTGGTTACATCATAAGGGGCGTAATAAACACCATTGGGAATATTGGTATGATACCATCAACGGTGTATGGGGCCCCCAGCCGATGCCTTATCGATATCTTCTTGAAAGTATATGCGATCGTGTGGCTGCTTGTCATGTTTATGAAAAAGATGCATATACCCCTTCCAGTGCTCTGAATTACTTCATTACAAAGCATGATGGAGATAATATGCATCCGGATACTGCCAAAAAGATCGAAGCGATGCTTCGTGAGATCGCCGAGCAAGGGGAGGAGGCTGCATTTGCGGATTTCAAGAAACAGTGGCAGGCCATTAAACATACTTCTCAAAAGAACCGTTAATAAGAAACATTATGCTCTTCCGATCAGATCGTGGAGAGCTTTTTTGAAAAAAGGTTCTATATAATCTGGTGTTGGTGGCCTGTGCCTTCAACACCTTTTTGGATAT